>Ga0256832_1000005_pt1 | contig 231706 bp, 192 predicted proteins | sample 134614metaG_FD_190534 | JGI IMG/M metagenome (GOLD analysis project Ga0256832, IMG submission 190534) | Hydrothermal vent microbial communities from Lau Basin, Pacific Ocean - 134-614 | ecosystem: Environmental > Aquatic > Marine > Hydrothermal vents | place: Pacific Ocean: Lau Basin...
AATTTCTTATCTTTCATTTGGTTGTCCTCCGACTGTTAGTGATATCTTCTAAGATAATCATAAATTGTTTATTAACAATTTTGCAGCGCGGGACAACCTTTTTTTTCTTTTTAAACATACAATCTTGGTATTAATCGATTGTCATTCCGAACTTGTTTCGGAATCTAGAAAGAACTCTATGAGATGCTGAAATAAATTCAGCATGACGGTAAGAAGAACATGTCATCCCGAACTAGTTTCGGGATCTAAAATGAAATCTCTATTTCGTTCCGCTAACACTGTATAGTGTGACATATTTATAGAACATACATTCTAACACAATATTAAAACTCCAGCGGAGTGGCACAAGAACTTTGAAAAATAAACTATTTGTTCATTTCTTTTGTCTTGATACAAAAGAAACGAACCAAAGAAAAAATCAAGGCTGAAAACAATTTGCTAAAATTCTTAGCTCCGTAGCTAAAAATAATGAACTCGCCTCGCTATATCTGCCGATATATCGAGACTCAAACAGCATTATTTTATTAACGCTACTCCGCACGAATTTTTTAACGCAAATTGTTTTAGGCCGTTTATTGTTCTACGAAGAAGATCTAATTGAAAAAACCTGTCATCCCGTCCGCCACTGCGGATTGTTTCGGAATCTAAATAAATTAAATCAGTCTCCAGCGAACGATATGAAAAGTTGATTTTCGAAAACAGAATTTTGTTTTATTAAAATTTAAGACTTGACCAAATCGTTTTTTATGCGTGCGGAAAATTTAAGATATCCGAAAATGAGCAATACCAATACATCCAACAAAATTGTAAAGATTAAAGAAGTTTCCGAATCAATTAATCTTACTACGCCCCATAAATGATACAAACTGCCGAGTAACGAAATGATTACAATTGAGAAAAGTAACACTTTCTTGATAGAACTAAACGCTCCGCCCCAAAAATATTTTTCGATAATTATCGCTAAAAACAAGTAAAAAACCGGCGCCGTTGGCGACATTAATCTTTCGTAATCGTTGCCGAAGAGACTGCTGATAACGGCAAAAATTGCCCAAACCAATAGGAAAAGATTTTTCTTGAAAAATTCTATTAATTCATTCCAGAACAGAAAAGGTATTACCGAAAAAGGCGTGAAAGCAACAACGAACCTTTTCACAAAAGCAACGGGATTAAAAAAATTGTTGATTCCGTATTGTATTTGCGTTAAATAATTGTCGTCGGTTTCTATTTGTATTGCCAACCGGACAGCAATGAAAATGAATATGATAAGAAACGAAACCGCCGTAAAACTTATATAATCTTTACGCGGTGCATTTTTTTCTAATAAGTAGGCAAATCCTACCGGTATAATCAACAAAGCAATTTCTCTGGTTAAGATTCCCAGTGTTGCTATAATGGCGAACGAAAAGTATTTCTTTTTCGAAAGCATTAAAAAGGATAAGATAAATAAAAAGTAAGAAAACGTATCGGAAGCTTGGAAATAATCAAATGCCAAAAATTGATAAAAATAACGGTTAAACAAAAAAGCAACAGTAGCAAAAAAAGCCGGTTTATAATTTACACCGAAAAACAAAATAAATTCAAAGACGATAAACGATAATCCTGATAATGCTAAAAGATTTAAAATATAGAAAGAAACATCAATGCCGAAGGGAAGCATACCGGCTAACCACGGTATAAAAATTCTGTAGACATACGGATGCGGAATTTCCAAATTTATTCCCGGAGCCGAAAGAGCCATTTGTTTGTATTTGAATAAATCTATTCCGCTGTATTGCGGTAAAGAATAATCGATTTTCCCGGCAAGTAAGATTGCGGTAATTGTGGCAATTAACAAATAAAGATAATATCGTTTTTTTTCAGCAGTCAAATTTTACCGTTGAATTCCCGATTAATGTTAAACCCGAATGTTAATTTACTAATAGAAAACATTTTTTGAAATTGGGAATTATAATCATGCTGGTTATCTTTAATTTTAAATAAATTTCATTTTACCGGAACATGATAGTAAAAACAGACAACGCGCAAATACAATCTTATTTGGTTGATGCGGCAAACTACAAAGGATTTTGCGAAGCCGTTTACTTCCCCGAAAACGAAAACGAAGTAATGGAGTTAGTCCGTTTTGCAATACGGGAAAAGAAAAAAATAACAGTTGCCGGTAATGGAACCGGACTTACCGGCGCAAGGGTTCCCGAAGGCGGGATTGTTTTGGCAACGGACAAACTGAATGGAATCATTGAATTAAATGAAGCGGAAAAATATGCGGTGGTTCAGCCTGGAATGTTAATGAGCGATTTTAAAAAGTTAACGGAAGAAAAAAAATTGTTTTATCCGCCCGACCCAACGGAACAAAATTGTTTTTTAGGCGCAACGGTTGCAACTAATGCTTCGGGAGCGAAAACATTTAAATACGGAGCAACCCGTAATTTTGTGTTGGGATTGAATGTTATTCTTCCCGACGGAGAAAAAGTGGTTTTGGAAAGAGGGCGACAATTTGCAAACGGATTTAACTTTACTTTGAAAACAGAAAGCGGAAAAAATATTAATTGCAAATTACCGGATTATAAAATGCCGGAAACAAAGCACGCCGCCGGTTATTATTGTAAAGAAAATATGGATGTTATCGATCTTTTTATCGGTTCGGAGGGAACGTTGGGAATAATAACTCAAATAAAACTGAAACTCTTGGAAAAACCCGGATCATTACTTTCCGCCGTTGTGTTTTTTGAACATGAAAACGATGCTCTGGATTTCATTACGGAAGCAAGAAATAAAAGTTACGAAACAAGAAAAAATATGACCGAACTTGGTTTAGACGCAATGGGTTTGGAATATTTTGATAAAAACTCCCTTGATTTTTTACGGGAAGATTTTTCGCAAATCCCTTCGGGTTACGAAGCAGCCGTTTGGTTCGAGCAAGATTGCACAACCGGTGAATACGAATCGATTTTGGAAAAATGGATTACCTTGCTCCGGAAACACAATGCTAATCCGGATGTTTCGTGGATTGCGGAAAGCGAAACCGATAGAAAAAAATTTCACGAGTTCCGTCATGCAATTTCATCCAAAGTTAACGAGTTTATTAACAAAAACAATCTCCGTAAAGTTGGGACCGATACGGCAGTCCCCGATAAAAATTTCATTGATTTCTATTTTTATTCAAAGCGACTTGCCATGGAAAGCGGAATTAAATTTGTAATTTACGGGCACTTCGGTAATTCTCATTTACACTTGAACCTGTTGCCGGCAAACGATGCGCAATTTCGCAAAGCCAAATTTATTTATAAACAAATTTTGAATAAAGCAGTTGAATTGGAGGGAACAATTTCAGCGGAACATGGTATAGGTAAGTTAAAACGCGAATATCTGTTGGAAATGTTCGGCGAAGAAAATATTAGGAAAATGGCAAGATTAAAAAAATGTATCGATCCGTATTTGATTTTGGGGATTGGAAATTTGTTCGAAGAAAAATATCTTTTAGAATGAAAAATATTAAAATCTTAAATATTGCATTAATAACATTGTTGTTTGTTTTTACTTGCTCCGCTTCCTTTTCTCAAGTTAGAGTAAAGGGAAAACGCATACCGGCTCAAGTGGATAACCGTTTCAGACTTGCGCAGACATACGAACGTGCGGGCGAATATCAAAAAGCTAAAGAATTATATGCAAAACTTTATTCGGAAAATCCGGAGAATTACAGATACTTCGATGCGCTGAATAAAATTCATTTGCGATTAAAAGAATACGACGAATCGATTAAGCTGATAGAAGAAAGATTTAAAACCAACAAAGATAACGTGGCTTATTACGCTTTGCTCGGAACTACTTATTATATCTCGGGAAAAACGAAAAAAGCATACGAAATTTGGGGTGAAGCAATTTCAAAATATCCGGAAAGGATTTCGGTTTACCGCGTGATTGCAAATGCCGCTATAGAAAACCGGGCATTCGAAAAGGCAATAGAAATTTACGAGAAAGCCGAAAAGGTTGCCCAAGACCCGGTTATTTTCGCATACGATTTGGCTAATTTATATAGCGCAACAACCGATTACGAAAAAGCAACGGAAAAATATTGTTTTATTTTGCAACGCCAGCCCACACAAGTTGAAAATATTAAACGCAGAATAGCGACTTATTTCAATAAGTATGCGGTTCCCGAAAAAGTAATTGAAATAGTAGAAAACTTTTACAATGAAACTTCTCTTCCCGTTTACTTGGATTTGCTAAGCTCGCTTTACAGCATGCAAAACAACTATGCAAAAGCATTGTCGGCTGTAATTGAATTAGACAAAAAAGGAAATCACAACGGAAAATTGATTTACCGTTTTGCAAATAAATTGCTAAGGGAAAAGAGAACCGGTTATGCGTTAAAATCCTTCGAATATATTTTGGAAAATTATCCCGGTTCGGAATATTACTACAAAGCACGGATAGGTTTTGCCCGTGCGAAGGAAACGGAATTGGAAAAATCTGAAATCGATAGCAATCAAGTGTGGAAACCGTATCACAAAGTAGTAATTAAAAATCCCGGAGAATACCGCCGTTTAATCAATGAATATCAAAAAATTACTGAAGAGAACGATCACGGCGGAGTTTATATCGAAGCGCTTTTCCGGATGGGGAAAATTTATGCTTATAAGTTAAATCAACCGGAAAAAGCCGATAGTTTATTTAAGCTTGTTCTCGATTCGTCACCGTTTTCGGAATTTTATGCCCCGTCGATTCTTCAGCTGGCGCGATTATCGATTTTGAAAAATGATTTTGAAAATGCAAAACTGTATCTCGGGAAAATTTTGAAAAGCAAAGTTGCGGATGAAAAAATAAAAAACACGGCTAAACTCAAATTGGCGAAAATAGAATTGTGGAACGGGAATTACAGCGAAGCTTCTAAAAAACTTACCGAGATAACCGATAATTTAAAAGATGATAATGCGAACGATGCTATAGAATTATCATTGTTAATTAATACACTGAAAAACGATTCTCTCAGTCTGATGGCATTTGCAAAAGCAGATTTATATACCGAACAGCAAAATTTTGCTCAAGCCGCCGCGGAATACGAAAAACTTGCCGGAAACAAGAATTTGTTTTTCCTTAGGGATTTGGCGGAGCTGAAATATATCGAAATGCTGATAGCGCTCGATTATTTGCCGCAGGCTGTGTCTTTGCTCACAAAAATCACATCAGAAGAAAGATTTAACTTGTATTCCGATAAATTTTTATACTTATTTGGCAATGTTAATTATTACGGTTTGGGAAATAAAGAACAGGCTTTAAAAGCCTACGAAAAATTGCTTGATAATTTCCCCAACTCGTTATATCTTGATGATGTCCGACAAATAGTTAAACGATTAAAAACCGAGAGTAAAACTTTATGAAAGAAACAGAAGATCAAAATACGGTTCATTGTTCGTTTTGCGGGCGGGACGGAAGCGAAGTTACCAGCATGGTTGCCGGTCCCGATGTTTATATTTGCGATATTTGTATAAAAACAAGTGTGGATATACTTAAAAACAATCTTGCCGCATACAATACGAAAGAAGTATACAAAGGAACTTTAACACCCGAAGTTATTAAGAAAAGTTTGGACGAATACGTAATCGGTCAGGAAAGAGCCAAAAAAGTGCTCGCCGTTGCCGTTTACAATCATTACAAACGGATTAATTCCAATTCTTCGTTTTTCGAATTGGAGGAAGTTGAAATAGATAAAAGTAATATCTTGTTGATCGGTCCTACGGGCGTTGGTAAAACCTTAATTGCTCAAACATTGGCGAAAATTTTGGACGTTCCGTTCTCAATTGCAGATGCAACCACTCTTACCGAAGCTGGTTATGTTGGCGACGATGTTGAAACCGTTTTGGTACGTTTGCTTCAAGCTGCGGATTATAATTTGGAAAAAGCCCAAAAGGGAATAATTTATATCGATGAGATCGATAAAATTTCCAGGAAAAGCGAAAGCACTTCAATAACAAGAGACGTATCCGGAGAAGGCGTTCAACAGGCTTTGCTCAAAATTTTGGAAGGAACGGTTGCCGGTGTTCCGCCCAGGGGCGGTAGAAAACATCCCGAACAAAGTTTGATTAACATAAACACAAAAAATATTTTGTTTATACTCGGCGGCGCTTTCGACGGAATTGAATCGATAATTGCTTCGCGGATTAATAAAAGCACAATGGGATTCGTATCCGAAGACGAAAAAGACAAATCTGTCGAAAAAGATCAACTGCTTGAAAACATTCAACCCGAAGATTTGTTGAAATACGGATTGATTCCCGAACTCATAGGAAGAATTCCGATCATCGCACCGTTGCATTCTCTTGACGAAGACGCGCTGAAGAGTATTTTAACCGAACCTAAAAATGCAATCATCAAACAATATAAAAAATTGTTTATGATGGAAGGAGTGGAACTCGAATTCGAAGAAGCCGCCCTTGATGAAATTATACGGTTGGCAATGGAACGGAAAACCGGCGCAAGAGCGCTCCGCTCGATTGTGGAAGACGCTTTGCTCGATATTATGTATGAATTGCCTAATTTGGAAAACGTTGAGAAATGTTTGATTACCAAAGATACAATTCTGAAAAAATCCAAACCGATTTATTTGGAATCGGACAGAAAATCCGCTTAGTTTTTAATAAAATGCAAAACAAAAAAAGGCTCGTTAAGAGCCTTTTTTATTTTTCACAAATATCAAAAAATTATTTTATTACCGCGCCAATCCCTTTAATTTGGTAAACAGTTTTTGATTGCTCTTTTCCGGAACAGCAGCCCTCTTTATGTTCCGCGCCTTCGGCGTGTTCTTTTTCGTCGCATTCTTCGTTGCTTTTAACTTTAAAAGAATAAACCTCGCCTTCCACAAGCGCCGTTTTGCCCTTTGCTTCTTTGGGAAATACAATTTCACCGTCTTTTACTTTTACGCGGATTGATTCCTCTCCGTCTTCGGTCGCAATTTTTATCCAGCATCCTCTATTTGGACAAACATCGGTAACTTTACCTTCAATCAATACTTTTTTCCCAACGAAACTGGCGGGATTTTTTAATATTTCGGAGACTTTTGTTTTTTCGGTTAAAGTGATTTTCTTGCCGTATTTTTTCCCTTCGTCCGCTTTTAAAACGGCAATCATTAAAAATAAAATAATTAATGCTTTGAATGTGTTTTTCATTGTTACCTCATTTTTTGAAAAATGTTTTAGAAAAATAAAATAAAGGGAATTAACAATCAACGTTAATTATTATTTATTTAGTCGCGCATTTTGTAATATTGTGAAGTAAAATACCGTTTGCTATTTTAAGTCGAGGAATAAGAATGAAAAGAAGAAATTTTATTAAAACGGTTTCCGCCGTTACATTGGCAGGTTTGGGCGGAACAAATATTTTTGCACATGATCCGGGTAAACCGGAGCCCGGAAGAATTTTACCATCAAAATTGAAGAAAGGTGATACGATTGGGTTGATTGCGCCCGGAAGTTTTATAACCCGGGAAGAGTTAAACGAATCCGTTAAAAATTTAAAGGACTTGGGCTTTAAAGTAAAATACACGGAAAATATTCTTGCCAGGTCGGGATATCTTGCCGGAACCGATAAACAACGCGCCGGTGATGTTAATAAAATGTTTGCGGATAAAAAAGTGAAAGGAATAATGTGTGCGCGCGGCGGTTACGGATGTTCGAGAATACTGCCCATGCTTGATTACGATGTCATTAGAGAAAATCCCAAACCCCTTGTGGGTTACAGCGATGTAACGGCTCTGCTTTACGGGATTTATTCGCAAACCGGTCTCGTTGGTTTCCACGGACCCGTTGGAATTTCTACCTTTAATGAATTTTCCGTGGAAAATTTTAATAACGTTTTAGTCAATCCGAAAGTTCCGTATATTATGGAAAGTTATAACGATGAAGAGAACGACGAATTATTCAAAATATTCCCAATACGTTCCGGTATTGCGGAAGGGGAACTCGTGGGCGGTAACCTTTCGATTGTTGTTTCTTTAATCGGAACACCTTACGATGTAAACACGGACGGTAAAATAATTTTTTTGGAAGACGTGGGAGAAGAACCGTACAGAATCGACCGGATGCTAACACAATTAATTCAAGCCGGTAAATTCGATAACATTGCGGGAATTGCTTTAGGCGTTTTCAAGAATTGCAGGGTAAAAGAAAAAGATCCGTCTTTCAGTAAATCCTTTACACTTGCAGAAGTTTTATACGACCGGCTTTATAATTTGGGCGTTCCCGTAATTTACGGTCTTTCTTTCGGACATATTGAAAATAAATTCACTTTGCCGGTCGGAATAAAAGCAAAGCTGGATGTGGGAAATCAAACATTGACTTTACTGGAGAAACCGGTAATATAAATTCAGGATAAGCTATGTATGCCGAAGTTGTTTTTCCGTTACCGTTTAGAAATGCCTTCACTTATTCCATCCCCAAAGATTTGGTGGATGCGGTAAAGACAGGTGTTCGCGTGGTTGTGCCTTTCGGTAAAAGAACTTTAACCGGTTATGTGATTAACGTTTCGGAAACTACCAAAGTCGAAAAAGGAATAAAAAAAATAACCGACGTTCTGGACGAAACTCCTATTTTCACATCCGAATCATTAAAATTTTATCAATGGGTTGCCGATTACTACATCAGTTCTTTGGGCGAAGCGATTAAAAACTCCATACCTTACGGCTCGGAAGTGGAATCTAAAAAAATTGTGGTTGCCGATAAAGATTTTTGCAAAAAACTTTTAGCCGCTGAAAAAAAACAAACTTCGGTAAGAGCAAAATTGTTAAAGCTTTTATCGGAAAAGGAAGTTTACAAGATTTCCACTCTGCAAAAATTATTGAAAAAGAAATCGATTCATTCGCAACTTAAATCGCTTGAACGGAAAGGCGCTTTATCGATAATCGATAAGATTGAAGACCCGAAAGTAAGCGTGAAAAAAGTAAAATATGTTAAGGCGATTGACGATATTGATAAAATTTATGCTTCAATTCCCGAACTGGAAACGAAAGCCCCGAAGCAAGTTGTGGTGTTGCTCGAATTGGTTTCCGGAAAAGAGAAAAGCATTCCGCAAAGCGAACTTCTGAAAAAAACTAAAACTTCCCACGCAACCATTGTTTCGCTTGTTAAAAAAGGATTGATAGAAATTTTCGAGAAGGAAGTCGAGCGCGTTTACAAGGAAACATATTCCGAAAAAATGTTGGATTTTGAATTAACCCCCGAACAAAAATCTATCGTAAATGAAATATCGGGATTAATTGAAAACCGGGAGTTCCAAACTTATCTTCTCCACGGGGTTACGGGAAGCGGCAAAACCCAAGTTTACATCGAACTAGCAAAAGTTGCTCTTGAGAAAGGTTTGAACGCACTTATTTTAGTACCCGAAATTTCCCTTACTCCGCAAATTACTTCCAGGTTTTACAATCATTTTAAAGAGAACGTTACGGTAATGCACAGTAGAATGTCTCTCGGAGAGAAATATGATTCTTGGCGCAGAATTATAAAGGGAAAATACAGAGTGGTAATTGGTCCGCGTTCGGCTTTGTTTTCACCGCTCGAAAATCTCGGATTGATTGTAGTGGACGAAGAACACGATCAGAGTTACAAACAATACGATCAAACCCCGAAATATCAAGCAAGGGATACGGCAATAGTAAAAGCCAAATTTAATTCGTGTCCGGTTATTTTAGGTTCCGCTACCCCGTCAATCGAGAGCATGTATAACGCGAGAACCGGTAAATTCAAACTTGTGGAATTAAAAGAACGCGTTGATTCGGCTAAACTTCCTAAAATTAAATTAGTCGATATGATTATTGAAAATAAAAAGAAACGGGTAACCGGAGTATTTTCGCATACACTGTTGGAAGCTATAAGCGACCGTCTGAAAAGAAAGGAATCGGTAATTATTTTACAGAACCGGCGGGGATTTGCAACGCAAGTTTACTGCGAAGATTGCGGACATATTGAAATGTGCGACGATTGTTCGGTTTCCATGGTTCACCACATCAGTAAAAATATTTTGAAGTGTCATTATTGTGGAAACACAAGACCCGTACCAAGGGCTTGCCCCGTTTGCGGTTCGGTGGAAATTAAATTTTTCGGAATCGGCACCCAACGCGTTGAAGATGAACTCGAATATCATTTTCCCAATGCAAGAATCGAGAGAATCGATTCGGATACGCTCGATAGAAAAGGAAAGCTGGGAATTATTTTGAACCGTTTCAGAAAAGGGGAAATAGATATTTTGCTCGGCACCCAAATAGTTTCCAAAGGAATGGATTTTGCGCACGTTACGCTTGTCGGTGTTATCTCGGCGGAAACAACGTTGTGGTTGCCGGATTTCCGCGCCGACGAACGGACTTTCCAACTTCTTACCCAGGTTTCGGGTCGTGCCGGCAGAAGCAAAATAGAAGGTGAAGTTATAATTCAAACGCAAAACAGTAGGCATTTCGTTTTGCAAAAAGTTTTACTCAATGATTATTTCGGCTTTTACGAAAAAGAAATTAAATTACGGCAACACAGTTACTATCCGCCTTTTTCCCGTCTGGGTTTGATTGAATCGAAAGACGAATACGAAGACAAAGCGCGCGGAGCGATAAATGACTTTTACAATTATTTGAAAAAGCGGACCAAAAGGTTAATAATTGCTCCGCCCACCGAAGCCATAATTTCCAAAATAAAAGGGAAATACAGATTTCATCTTATTGTGAAAAGTCCGAAAATCAAAGACCCGGGCGGTAAAGAATTAAGGCAGGCGATTTTCGATTCGTATGTGGATTTTAAACAAAAATCCCGCTTCCGCGATGTAAGATTAACAATAGATATTGATCCGCAAAGTATTATTTGAAACGGGACACGGCCTTCGGTGCCCCGTTATTAAGAAAGGTTAAGCGGAAAGTACGCCGGTAACTTTTTCCGCGGCATCTTTAAGGGTTGCCGCCACTTCAAAGTTTAATCCCGATTTTTCCAATAGTTTTCGTCCTTCTTCGGCGTTAGTTCCGTCGAGTCTGACAACCACAGGGAGATCGACTTTGACTTCTTTAACTGCATCGACAACACCTTGGGCAACTCTGTCGCAACGCACGATTCCCCCGAAAATATTAATCAGAATGGCTTTCACATTCGGATCGGATAAAATTATTTTAAATCCGTTTGCCACGGTTTCTTTGTTTGCCGTTCCGCCCACATCTAAAAAGTTGGCAGGTTCACCGCCGGCCAATTTAATAATATCCATAGTTGCCATAGCCAAACCGGCGCCGTTCACCATACAACCCACGTTGCCGTCGAGCTTGATATAATTCAAATTGTATTTCGAAGCTTCTATTTCAAGTTTGTCTTCTTCGTCCAAATCTCGGTAAGCCACAATTTCGGGATGTCGGTATAATGCGTTATCGTCGAAATTCATTTTAGCATCGAGTGCAATTACGTCCCCTTCTTTCGTAACGACGAGCGGATTGATTTCCGCGATTGATGCGTCGGTGGATTCATAAGCATTGTATAAAGCCATTAAGAATTTCACGGCATTTTTAAATTGGACTCCGCTCAGCCCAAGCCCGAACGCCAGTTTACGCGCTTGATACGGCTGCATACCAAGTGCGGGGTCGATTGTTTCTTTTAATATCAATTCGGGAGTTTCAGCTGCTACTTTTTCAATTTCCACACCGCCTTCGGTCGATACCATCACAACGTTTTTCGATTGTGCGCGATCGAGTGTAATTCCGACGTATAATTCCCTGTCGATATTTACGCCTTGTTCAATTAAAAGTCGTTTTACAACTTTACCTTCTGGTCCGGTTTGATGGGTTACTAAAGTCATCCCGAGCATTTCCTTGGCAAGTTTTCTTACTTCCCGCAAGTTTTTAGCAAGTTTAACTCCGCCGCCTTTACCTCTACCGCCGGCGTGAATTTGCGCTTTAACAACCCAAACTTTACCGCCGATTTTTTTAGCCGCGGCAACCGCTTCATCCGGAGTAAACGCAACAATACCTTCCGGAACTGCAACGTTAAATTTCCGCAAAATTTCCTTTGCTTGATATTCGTGAATTTTCATAATAAACCTTGAGATTAGTGAGTAATATTTTCAAACAATTAACGAAAATTAAAAATAATTAGTTAAATAGCCTAAAAGAATTTTTCCCAATACACTCACAAATTGTTTTTTGCATAGTTGATAAATTGATAGTTGGAATAAAAAAATACCTATAAATAAGTTTGTAAGTCTAATTTAAATTAAGTCAATAGTATAGGCTTGTTATAGAAAATATCATAAAAGTTAATTATAATTTTGATGATTATTGACTATTGATATTTAAAGTATAATCAGTTATATTTTAAAAGTAATTAATCTCCTATCACCAAAAATGGGATGGTGATAATTAATCAATTAATTGTTAAATTTAATTAGGAGGAATTATGAAAAAAATAAAAATTTCCCCCCCCCCCCCCAATTTTTACATTTATAATTAGTCTCATTATTGCACTCTTTTATTTCCAGAGTTGTCAAAACACCACGGCACCGCTTATTAATAATGAAAATGCCGAAGCACTTGAAAAAGCCGGAGAAATTAATCTTATTGAATTAGATATGATTGCCAAAAGTCTTGCTAAGACCCTTAAAAAAAACGCACTTAGAAAAATATTACGATCGGAAACCCAAAAAGCTGATACAAGGGAACATATACTTGATGCTAAGACGTTTCTCGAGAAAAATTTTAGTTATAACGGTAAATTTTATAATTTTAAAAAAGAAATGTTAACAATTGCTGCCTCAAATGAAAGAGATATTCTAAACAAAGCGTTGAAAAAATTGAACAAGGGTAAAGTAGATATTTATTTCCCGGTTGATAAGCATTTTGAGAAATGGGATCCAAATGATCAGAAAATTAAAGTTGGTTATGTTAACCCGTTTAAAGAATTTGATCCGGTAAACGTATATGATATTGATGGGAATCATTATCTTTTAAGTTCTAAAGCGCCTCCTGAAGAAGCTGTATTAATGGTTAACTATTGTGAACATCATGGAAATCATGAAATAACTCCCCAGAGAAGAGAAGACGATCCTGGTGACGGCGATGGCGGAGGTGGTGGCTCCGGCGGTGGTGGATCTGGCGGAACAAACGACCGAAGAATTTATTTTGAATGGATATCGTTTAATGATTGGTCTGACTATGAACCCTGGACGAGTGGAGACCCGGAATTTAAAATGTTTTTTGCTATTACGAATAAAAGTACTTATAAATTAACATATACTTTTGGAGATGAATATGGTTATTGGACATGGTATGGAGCTTATAAAAGATATATAGCTACTGATGGATGGAATCATAAAAGTCAATATTTTGTAACAATTAAATCTTCAAATACAGATAATGAAGAATATTCTTATGGTTCCGTAAAATTAATTGAGGAAGATAAAGATATCGGGGAGGTTTCATTTAATTTAGAAATACCTTTGACCGCATTTATAGATGGGGCAAAAGCTACCTGGACTGTCAAATTTTCTGAATTAGACGATGATGTTGGAGAAAATACATTTATAAAACTTTGGAAATCTCCATATTTTAGAGGATATAATGAAAGAAATACAGCACCATTATATAAAACTGAATGTTCTGTTGCAGGGGGAAGTTATTTGGTTTTTTGGTGGGACCATAGTTAATAGTTTCGAGAAGGGCGTTTATAAGAACGCCCTGTTTTAAATAGACTAAAGAATATAATAATTTATGGTTATTAGATTACTAATAATTTTAGAAGTAATTCTAAATTTACAATTATTGGCTCAAGACCAAGAATATAATTGGGTCGACGATATTAAGCTAGTTGTGATTCCTAAAATCGGTTATACAATTTCAACAGCTTATCTGGAAGATTTACAAAGTAAATTTATTACATTAGCCGGTAGTAAATTTTTGAACAGGGATAAATTTGAATTAAACAATAGAGTCCCCATTACCCCATTATCAGATGGTTCTATTTCCGTTGGTTTGAAATACAACAATTATAATATTTATCTTGATTATCTAATCTCATTTAATAATTTACGGGATAATGCGTACGATTCACCTTATTATTCGGCTAACGGAGAAGAAATAGGAAGCTCAAAATTTATTTACAGGTTATTTGAGATTAAAGGTATCTACTATTTTTTAGAAAATGTAGGATTGGGTTTAAAATACCAGACGTTATCAAAAGAGATTGACGTTGTGAATATATTGGATAATACAAACGGTTTGCTTATGCAAAATATTGCATCGGCGCATTGGGATAATAAATTACTATTTTTAGTCTTACCCGTTAATTACCCGTTCTACGGTTTCGGTTCGTCATTTTCCATCGGCTTTTCGGTTCTCTCATCCGGCGAAAATTATTCGTTGATAAATGATTCCGATACGCAATTTAAGAAAGATTATAACCCGCCGTTCGTTTTATTTATTAACGCCGGAATAAGTAAAATAATATTTAACTCATTGGAGTTGGGGGTAAAATATAAATTCAATTATGAAACTTCTAAGGGGAATTATTCATTACTTTCAAATTCAATTTTCATTAGTTTGGGCATACCCGAATTATAATATATTTAATAATCCGTCATTTGTGCTTTTATGTATTTAATGGATAAATTAACAATATATTTAATTTTGTTAATCATTCTTTCCCCTTCAAACCATTATTCCCAGCATTATTCAGTGTTAAAAGGGAATTTAGTAGATTCGTTAACAAATCAACCCGTTTATAATGCCAGTATATTAGCTGATGAAATTCAAAGGGGAACCACAAGCAATGAAAGAGGCAATTTTATATTAAAAGTTCCGGAAAATATCGAAGTTATTACTTTAAAAATATATCACATCTACTATGAAACCAAAACAGTTAAAATTTATCTACATAAACTAAATAAAAAAAATTTTGTTATTAAACTGAGGCAAGGTGTTATACCTTTAGGTGCTGTTGTTGTTAAAGGTGAGAAAACCAATGAAAGCGCCGGATATTTAATATCTGGTAAAACAATTAATAATTTGCCCGCATTAGCCGAGCCCGATATTATCAGAGCAGTCTCGTTTTTGCCCGGTGTATCGCAGTTCAGTGATTACAATCCTTCTTTACATATAAGAGGCGGATTTATAGATCAAAATGCAATTGTTTACGACGGAATTGAATTATTCAATCCTTATTATCTGTTGGGTGTATTTAGTTCAATAAATACAAAGACTATAGATAAAACTAATATTTGGACTGCGAATTACCCACCGGAACATGCCGGTAGATTAAGCGGCATTATATCATTGAGCAGTATCGATCGGGAATCCAAGCCTTTTGTGAACTTAAATTTAAGCTTAATAAGTGCAAACTTTACCATTGCAAAGAAATACGGAAACACCTTTCTTTTATTTGGCGTAAAACGTTCTTATTTGGATTTGATTATGGCTCTTTTAGGTAAAAGAAACTTTGATTTTAAGTTATACAATATAAACTTTAAGGTATCCCATCAATTTTCCGGAGATATTGAGACTGATATAATTGCTTTCGAAAATAATGAGATAAGTAATGATCCCAATCTTGAAAATGAAAATTCCCCCAATAATAAAATATACCGTGGTAACAAAGCCATAGGTATTAAGCAGAGATTTAAAAATCACAGTATTCTCTTTTCATTTTGCCGTAATTTCAACGAATACAGTAATAAAAATTACTACTACAAAAATATAATTGACGATTTTGGTGTTAAGTATAAATACGAATTCGATATTAATTATTTAAAACAAAGAATCGGTTTTAATTTCCGGAACATAAATGTATTGAATAATTGGGACTTGGATAATGATTTTAAAGATTCATTTTTTGGTAAGAATATACCTTTTACCTATGCAAAACGAGCAGGAGTAAATATATACCAGCCTTGGTTGGAAAATGAAATTTTAGCTCTTAACAAACTAAAGATTAAAATTAAAAATTTGACTATGATTACGAATTTAAGTAATTCGATTTATTTATTTCCCGGATTTACTTTGGAATACTATCCTTCACCCGTTTATAAATTTTCTATTAATGCAGAAAAGAATTATCAATTATTAACAACCGGAATATTCGAGGAAGAAAACTATAATCTGATTAACAAACCTTATTTTATTATAGCAAAACCATTACAAGCATATATTTTAGGTGTCGGTAACGATTTTAATTTTGGTAATAATTATTATTTGTCGGTAAACGCTTATTATAAAATTATAACGAAAACACTGAAATTATTGGAGAACAATAAATACCCGGAATTTTCAACAGGCTCAGGAAAATCATACGGTGTTGAAATTATGTTCGAGAAATTAACAGGTATATTGACTTACCAATTGAACTACACATATCAAAAAACATTTTATTCTTTTAAAAATGAAACCTATCAACCCAAATGGAGTTTCCCACATTTTATAAAGGGTATTATGGGAATAGAGCTCGGTAAAACATGGAAGTTTAATTTATCTTTTTCTTTCCATAGTGGAGCTTTGTATAATAGAATTTTAGGATATTATAAATCCATTGGTCTATTTGCAGGAGAAGATTCGGACAAATACGATGTTGTTCGTCTTTCGGACCACATCATTTTTGACGACAAAAAAACTAGATATAAGCCTTATTGGCGGTTGGATGTTTCGTTCAGAAAAAAATATAAAGGAAAATATTTTGATTGGATTTTATATATACAAGTTCAAAATATAACTTTTAATGATAATCCGGTGGAAATATATTCCGATAAATTCGCTTTAGATATTATTAAGTATGGCAAACCGCAAGATTCTGGTTATTTATCCGGGTTGCCAATCATTCCTTCTGTGGGTGCGGAATTTATCTTTTAGGTTTAATGATGAAAAATATTTTACTTTTATTAATCCTTCTATTACTAACAAGTTGTGTTGATTCTCCTGTCGAATTAAATAAGCTGGAGCATGATTTAGCGCTTACTTTTGTTATTCGATCAAATAATAACAGGCAGAAAGCATTGGTAACTTATGTTAATTCACCGGGTGACAAGTATTCCAATTTCCCCAAACTTGTTAACGACTGCGAATTTTATGTAAACGGCATTAAATTTAATATAAATGATAGTATCGATTACTCGAGATTTCATAATATCGGATATTTTTATAATTATTATTCGGATAGTTTAAAAACTAAAGATATAGATACGTTTCATTTAAGAGTTGTTAAAGGAAATAATATTATTGTTGGGAAAACAATTATGCCGGGAGAATTTAATATTATTGTTTCCGGAAGGACGATTAAATGGTCAAAAAGTTCACGAGCATATTATTATTCTATTAAAATTGAAAATACATCTAATAATTTTATTTATAAAGAAACTACAGACGGCTTATTCTATACAATTGCTAATACGGATTTTATTCCCGGGAAATATACAATAGAAATCTGTGCTTTTGACAAAAATTATTTTGATTATTATAATAATCAAAAAGATCCTTCGGGAATTAGTGGTGCATACGGAATTTTCGGCAGTGTGAGATGTGAAAAAATAGTTGCAAATATTAAGTGAGACTTTGGAAGTTATAATATTTTTCGTATGATATAAAACAAAAACCCCCGTTTCCGGGGGTTTTATAGTGAGAATGCTATTGAATTTTCTCGCTAACAGATTTGGCTTGCAAGAAGAGAAGCAAGTAATCCCTTCCGCCTGCCTTTGAATCCGTCCCGGACATGTTAAATCCACCGAAAGGATGACCGCCGACCAAAGCGCCGGTGCTCTTACGGTTGAAATATAAGTTGCCCACGTGGAATTCTTTTCTTGCCCTTTCCAATTTCTTTCTGTTTTTGGAATAAACCGAACCGGTCAATCCGTACATCGTGTTGTTAGCAATTTTCAATGCGTGATCGAAATCTTTTGCTTTTATAACGGCAAGAACGGGACCGAATATTTCTTCTTGAGCAATTTTCGCAGTCGGTTTAACATCTTTTATAATTGTCGGTTCGATATAATAACCGTCGCCTTCAATTTTCTTTCCGCCGGTTACCAGCTTGCCTTCTTTTTTGCCGATTTCTATATACGATAAAATATTTGCCTGTGCCGCGGCGTTAATAACGGGACCCATTCTGTAATTGTCTTTTGCGGGACCGACTTCAATTTTTTCCACTTCCGCTTTAAGTTTTTTGTTGAATTCGGTGTAAACTTTAGCGTCTACAATTGCGCGTGAGCATGCGGAACATTTCTGACCTTGGAAACCGAACGCCGAAGCAACAACGCCTTGAACCGCAGCATCGATATCAGCTTCGCTATCTACAATTATTGCATCCTTTCCACCCATTTCGGCTATAACGCGTTTCAGCCAAATCTGACCGGGTTGAACTTTTGCTGCAAGTTCGTAAATGTGTTGACCAACTCCGACCGAACCGGTAAAAGCGATTGCGCGGGTTAATGGATGAGCAACCAGTGTATCGCCCACTTCACCACCGGAACCGGTAACGTAATTCAAAACTCCGTCAGGTAATCCGGCTTCTTTCATAATATCGAAGAAAAGTTTTCCCATCATCGGCGTATCGCTCGATGGTTTAAGTACAACCGTGTTTCCGGTAACAATTGCCGCCGACGTCATCCCAACCAATATCGCGAAAGGGAAATTCCACGGTGGAACCACAACGTGAACGCCGAGCGGAATGTAAAAGAGTTCGTTTTTTTCGCCTTTAACTTTTGTGACCGGTTGCTTAGCCGAATATCTCAAATTTTCGCGTGCGTAAAATTCCAAAAAGTCAATTGCTTCGGCGGTATCCGCATCGGCTTCGACGAAGTTTTTTCCTGCTTCGTAAATCATCCATGCGTTTATTTCAAATCTTCTTTTGCGGACAATCTCCGCAGCTTTTAACAAATATTTCGATCGTGTTTCGGCGGGGGTATTTTTCCATGTTTCGAAAACTTTGGCGGCTTCCCGTACCGCTCTATCGGCAAGGTTTTTATCGGCTTTGTAAAATACACCTATTACTTCTTTTTTGTTCGACGGATTGTATGAGTTGAATTTTTTCTTACTTCTTAATTTTTTGCCGTTAATTACCAGCTCGTGTGTTTTACCGAATTGCTTGGCAACTTTTTTCAAAGCGTCTACTTGCGCTTGGTAAACTTTCTTATTGGAAAAGTTGTTTATCGGTTCGTTGCGGAATGGTTTTAGTTTCATATCGAACTCCTTTTATCTTTTTTACATTAATAAAAAAACTTGCTAAAAAATTAAAATTACATACGTTAATTCAAACAATTTTCCGGTAAAAAACAATTAAAAACGTTGATGTCCAAAATAAAATTCACGGCAAATATTTCCCTACTGCCAAGGCTCACACTTTTCCTGATGCCGAGGTACATACCTCGGCATAGTTTGGATATGATTAAATCTTTAACCGGTGGAGAGGAGTGATCCTCTCCGACAGTTTCTTACTCTTGCTCTTAATCTTAATCTCGTCTTTCAAACATATGATCAAGATTAAGAGTAAGATCAGGATTAAGAATTTATATACCGACTGTTACAAGCGTAGTTAATAATGTAATTATGTTGAGAGAAATAGTTCTTTTCATCATTGAAAATATGGACAGTGATAGTTTGATATTGATTTTTTTCAAACCCACCCCTTCCCTCCTTTTGTAAAAGGGAGGGAGTTTAGCTCATCCCCTTAACGAAAGGGGAGGTCGGGAGGGGTTTGGATTTCTTTAGTAAAAATTAAAAACTTTCCTTGTTGCCAAAGCCTACGCCTTATCATATTAAATAATTAAATATTAAGCTTTTTCCAGCACGATATGGATATGGAAGGTAGTTGCATGTGGAAAGGAGTGGTCCTTTCCACCAATGAAATACAATTAAACATTAAAATTTTCCTTATTGAAGATTGGAGACTCGTGACTTCAGTCACGGGCTAAGAAGCGCAAACCTCAACGAAAGAAACCGATTCATCGGTTTCCACCATTAAAATAATATTCTAGCTAATGAACGTGATATTTATTTTTGTGATATAAAAAACCGTTAAAACGGTTCCGGTTTGTTTTTTTATGCTTAACTATCCCACGGATAAATCCGTGGGGTTGTCGTGTATTGAAAAGCTGAATCAAATATTCTATTTCCTATTTCGGCAAAATCATTTTCTTCATAAGAGGTGAAGGGACAAGGCATGCCTTGTCCCAGCTAAGATTAAACGAAACTATCCATTATCTCCGAATTCCATACCTCGGCATCACCAAGATGCAATTAAATATTTTGCTTTTCCGGAGAGGACTTAATTAAGTGTTAAACTTTTTTAGTGGAAAGGAGTGGTCCTTTCCACCAGAGTAATGATTAAATCTTTAACCGGTGGAGAGGAATGGTCCTCTCCACCAATGAAATAAGCGGTTCTCTCCAATAGCGAAATGGGGATTAACACCGGTGAGGAATTACGCCAAATCATTTTGGGCACAAGTAGTTTACTTTATTCATTAAACAATGCTTTATAAATCGCATCGTGTATTACGGGGCGGAATTTTATAATTTTTCTGTTTTTGCGCGTCGGGTAAACCCGGTTTGTAAGAAGGATTACGAAAATTTGTTTATCCTTGTTCACCCAAACGGAAGTACCGGTATAACCTGTATGTCCGTAAGAATTTTCCGAAAACAAGCTGCCAAAAGAGGAATAACCTTCACGGCTTTTTGTATCCCAACCCAAGCCGCGTGTACTTTGCTTGCTTTGGTTTGTTGTCCATTGTTCTATCGTGGAGATTTTGATGAAAGCTCTGCCGTTCAGCCTTCCGCCGTTTAACATCATACGGAGGAATTTTGCAAGATCCGGTCCCGTTGAAAACAATCCGGCATGACCTGCAACGCCGTGTAGCATATAAGCGCGTTCATCATGCACTTCACCTTGCAGCGGTCTCATTCTGTAAAAGGTATCTATTTCCGTAGGTGCGCATTGGTTTTTTAAGCTATCCGGAGGATTATACATCGTCCGGTTCATTCCAAGGGGTTTGAATAATTTCTTTTCGAGAAATTTGTCTAATCCCATGCCGGTAATTCTTTCTATCACTTTTTGGAGCGTTATCATTCCCAAGTCGCTGTAAACGTATTTGCTTCCGGGTTCATAAATCAGTTCCGAATTCATAATATCGTTAATTACTTCTTCTTCGGTGTTGTAAACATCGTAGTATTTTTTAAATGCGGGTAACCCGGAATTGTGTAGAAGCAAGTTGCGGATGGTAATTTTATCTTTCCCGTGGTTGTTAAATTCCGGCAAGTATTTAATAACTTTATCGTCAAGTTTCAGTTTCCCTTCGTCGTAAAGCATCATTGCCGCAGTTGTTGTTCCCACTACTTTTGAGACGGAAGCGAGATCGAAAATCGTATTTAATTGCATTGCCGGGGAAGAGGTATCGTAAGTATAATGTCCGAAAGCTTTTTGGTAGATTATACTGTCTTTATTGCCAATTACCAATACGGCGCCGGGAAAAACGGAATCGCGTATGGCTTTATTCATTAGCTTTTCGACATTCGTAAAATCCGGTTTATGGTGTTTATGTTCCCAAACGGTCTTTTGAGAATAACCGATTAAAATTATACCGATTAAAAATAAAAATATTATAACTTTATTAAACTTCATTTTCCACCTTTGTTTTTTTCCCGAACGTTGGGTCGAGCGGAATAAACTTGGTTATTAAAAATGCGGGAATAGTTGCAATTACAACCCAAATAAAGAAATGTTTATATCCGATAATATCGGCAAGCCAACCGCTGAACATTCCGGGCAGCATCATTCCCAAAGCCATAAATCCCGTAGCGATGGCAAAGTGAGCGGTTTTATATTTTCCTTCCGAGATATAAATCATGTAAAGCATATAAGCCGTAAAGCCGAAACCGTAACCGAACTGTTCGATTGCTACTGAAATTGCAACGGGTAAAAAGGTTTCCGGCTGAGCGTAAGAAAGATAAATATAAACGGCATCTGGAAGATTGATAGCGATCAGCATCCACCAAATCCAGTATTTCAGTCCGTGTTTTGCGGCAAGGAATCCGCCGAGAAGTCCGCCAAGCGTAAGAGCAATTATTCCAATGGTTCCGTAAACCAAACCCACTTCGCCGGTTGTTAAACCGAGTCCGCCCAATTCGCGTGCGTCTAATAAAAACGGTGCGGCTAATTTAACCAATTGCGATTCGCCCAATCTGTATAACAGCAAAAACGCTAAAATCAATCCTATTTTTTCTTTTTTAAAAAACAGAGCGAAGGTTTTAAAAAACTCGCTTGCAATATTTCTGTTACCTTCCGCCGCGGGTTTATCGTTTTTGGGATATGGCAGAATAAATTTATGATACAGAAAGAAAATAATAAACAGTGCGGCAAGCGAAGCGATTGTAATCATCCACGAGAGGGGAATATTACCGGCACGCGCAACGAACAAAGCGGATGCTTCTTTTTTGAGTTTAGGGTCGGTTTGAATTACTGCGTATGCATTTTTATTCCAATTTTTTCCGGTAAACTCGAATCTTAATCCTTCAACAAGAAAAATATTTTTATCTCCGCCTTCTTGCCCGAAATTTACTATTGCCGTTTCGCCTGGTGGAGGAGCTTTGGAAAGGTGAAATGCAATTATCCCTACATTCCCGACGAATTCTTTTATCTTCTTTACTTTTTTTTCTTCTCCGAAATTTTTTCTCAGAAATTGCTCGAGCCAAGAAGGTTGTTTTGATTTTTTAACCGCCCTGTTCTTTTCTTCTTTTTTTAACTTTTCGTAGTAAAACCCGTTTGCCGTATTTAGTTTTTTTGCAAGCCGGATTATTGAATCAATTTCCGCTTTATGTTTAGGAACAGCAGGAATAACAAGTTTTTCAGGTTCCGTTATGATTCTTAATTCACCTTCGAGCGGTTTATGTTTAAGGGAATCGTTAATTATTATTTTGTTCTCCGTTCCGGGTTTGGCAAATACTTCGAGTTCAACCGGGGGCAAGCCGGTTGTGCTTTCCAGATATCCTGCCAGAATGATGAGTAATCCTTGACCGGTAATCATCGCAAAACGGTAAAACGTACTGCGTATTCCAACAAAAAAAGCCTGGTCGTGTTCCGAAAGGCCCAGCATGTAAAATCCGTCTGCCGCAATATCGTGAGTAGCCGAGCTGAAAGCAAGCAACCAGAAAAACGCAAGCGTATATTGGAAAAAATTCGGGACGGGGATTGTGAGGGCAACACCGGCTAATCCCGCGCCGATTAACAGTTGCATAATAATTATCCAAAACCGTTTGGTTTTGAAAAGGTCGACGACCGGACTCCATAATGGTTTTATTACCCACGGAAGATAAAGCCAACTTGTGTATAATGCGATATCTGTATTGGAAATTCCAAGTCTTTTGTACATTATTACCGATACGCTCATTACTATAACGTAAGGAATCCCTTCGGCGAAATACAAAGAAGGTACCCAAGCCCAAGGATTTCTGTAAGTTCTTTTTTCTTTTGCCATTTGTAGTCCGGAATAGTTAAGCAATTCTGGAAACGAAATATTGAGCCGCCATTAACGCCGCGCCCATTTCAGGCGGCATTGCAGGTTCTTTCACCGATACGTTTTCCAATTGGTTTTTTATTTTTTCGAGAAACATACGCGAATAAAAATTGTCTTTGGCAATTAAGGAGCCGATTAGCGAAACACCGAGCGGCTTCACGTCTATTAATTTTTTCATCGCTTTAATATGCGAGATGAGTTCTTCGCTTTCTTCATCCAAAATTTTCAAGCAAATCTCGTCCCCGTTTTCCGCCGATTTAATCACTAGTGGTGCAACCGATGGAATCTCAAAATTGTTCACGTAAATTTCGGTTATAAGCGATTCGGAATTTGTTATGCCCTTTTCCGAAAGTAATCCGGCTAAACTTGTTCCGGGTCCTCTGCCATCGTAGAATTTGGCAACGGCGTTTAACCCTTTTCTGCCTATGGAATAACCGCTTCCTTCGTCTCCTATAAATCTTCCGAAACCTCCAACGCGGTGGATTTCCCCTTCACTGTCTTTTCCGAACATAATTGAGCCGGTGCCGGCGATTAAAATACTTCCGGGCTCGCCTTTAAAGGCGCCTTCCAATGCCACTCTTGCGTCACTTTCCACTTCGAACGATTTAACCGGCAGGTTTTCCCTTTCGCACATTGAAAGAAAATCGTTTTTCATTTTTTCTGCTTCGTTTATTCTTCCGGCGCCGGTGGTTCCAAGCACCACGTAAACAAGATCGTTTTCGTTAATCCCCGATTTACTAATACATTCGCGTATTAGATCGATTAGAGTTAAAGAAACTTCTCCGGTGCCGCGAAGTAAGAAGTTGGTCGGTCCGCCCGTACATTCGGCAAAAGTATTTAAGTGTAAATCGGTAAGCACCGCTTTCGATTTGGTTCCCCCGCCGTCAATTCCGATAACAAAATACATTGGTAATCCCTCGAAAAATAATTCAGTAAAATAGGTAATTTTGGGAGAATTTAAAAGAAAGAGACTTGCTTTAACGAAACAATAATTTGAATTTATCGGTAAAAATGATTACAATACATTGTAGTCCTATTTATTAATGTTACAGTAGAATCTGTCAATAAAAAACGGGGGGTGAAAATGCCGGCAGAAAAACTGAAACGTTTTTTGGATGAAAATAATATTAAATATGTTTCCATTAAACACTCGTTAGCTTACACATCGCAAGAGATTGCAGCAGCCGCACACATCGAAGGAAGAAGATTAGCAAAAACAGTAGTTATTAAAGTGGATGGTAAAATTGCTTTGGCTGTTTTACCCGCTTCTTACAAAGTTGATTTCGATATGTTAAAAAAAGAATTGGGTACGGAAAACGTAAGACTTGCAACCGAGCAAGAATTTAAAGACAAATTTCCAGGTTGCGAAGTGGGAGCAATGCCGCCGTTCGGTAATTTATACGGCGTTGATACTTATGTGGCAGCTTGTTTGGTTGAAGAAGAAGACATCGCGTTTAATGCCGGAACCCATACGGAGTTAATCAGAATGTCTTATCTCGATTTCGAAAGATTGGTTAATCCGAAAATTTTAAGGTTCGGCAGAAAGCAGCGTGTTTAGTGCCGGGGATTGTTTTTGGAATTGATTTTTCTTTTGAATGTGTTTACTTTATATAAGTAAAAAATTACAGCTGATTAATTATGACAAAAACGGGTAAACTTTTCCTCGGTATCGGTATAGCGGTATTTTTGTTTTTGTATACCGGTAGCGGTTTTTTGCATAATCACCAAGCCGATTTGTTTACTCACGACGATTGTCCTGCTTATTTAATAAGTGTTACTTTGGTCGGACTTTCGTTTTTTGCCGCATTGTTGTTAAAGAATGTATTTCCCAAACCTTTCACTGCATATATTCCTAAAAACATTAACTTTTGTACATCTATATTAGTTTCCTCAATCAACAATAAGGCTCCTCCGTTCTAATCAAGTTTCTTCTTAACACAAAATTAAAACAACAACTATATTAAAATTTAAATAATAAGGATACAAAATGACTGCAAAACTAAGTGTAGTTTTTGTTTTGGTAGTCGTATCTGTAACCGGAGTTTTCGCACAAACTCAAGCGGATACGACAAAGAATAAATTAAAACAGTTGGAAAAAAGAATCAGAATTTTGGAGCAAAAACTTCAACAAAAAGAATTGGAAGATTTAATCTGCGAAGCCGAATCGAAAGCGGAAAGTAAAGTTGAAGAAAGAAAAACTAAAGTATTCAAAAGCGGACAAAGGGCGCTCCAAGCAATTAATCCGGAAATAAGCATAACCGGCGATATCTTCGGAAAATATTCGAAAGAAGAAAAAGATCAAAACGGAGCCTATTTCAGAGTTTTAGGGGTTCATATTCAGAGCAATCTCGATCCGTTCAGTTTGGCAAAAGCAACCGTGGAATTTAATCCCGAAGGCGTTGAGCTGGGCGAAGCTTATATGATATGGACGTACTTTTTGCCTAACATAAGTTTAACCGCCGGAAAGTTCAGGCAGAATTTCGGTGTGGTTAACAGATGGCATGAACATTCGTTGGATCAGTTCGAATATCCTCTTGCGCTTACTACGATTTTGGGAGACGAAGGCTTAAATCAAATCGGAATTTCCATGAATTGGCTAATGCCATCAATCTTTAACGGCGTGCACAATCTTACATTGGAAGTTACCGACGGAATGAACAGTCATTTGTTTTCGGGAAGAACTTTTACATTTCCGGCCGTATTGGCTCACTTAAAAAACTATTGGGACCTTTCCGAAAACTCATATCTGGAAATCGGTTTTACCGGAATGTACGGAAAAAACAAAACTCCAAAACCGGTAAACGGAATTGTGGAAGAAGTTGACAAGAACACTTATTTGGGCGGTTTGGATTTAACATATTTTTGGCAACCAGTAAATAAAGCACTCTATAAATCATTTGTCTGGAGAAATGAATTGTATTACGCTGAGAAGGAATTGCTCGAACCCTATAAAATAAAGGCTTTCGGCGGATATTCATATTTACAATATCAATTTAACGAAAAGTGGTTTGTTGGCGCACGATTCGATTATACGCAACCTTTTAAATTAAATAACTCGGATGAATCAATAATCCAACTGGTTCCGTATGTTGTTTGGTGGCAAAGTCATTGGGTAAGGTTACGCCTTCAATATAACTTATTTAAAGCAAATTACGGCTCACAAAAGCAAAATACGTTTATGTTACAAATCACTTGGGCAATGGGTCCGCACAAACACGACAGATATTAAAAACGGAGATAAAAATGAAATATAAATTATTAATACTTATACTTTTGCTGGGAATCACGGTTTTTCCAATACAGGCAAAGGAGAAATTGGTAGTTGTTACTACACTAAGTACTTATGCCGATATTGCAAAGCAAATCGGTAAAGATAAAATTGAAGTTCATTACATCGTAAAAGGAAACGAAGACGCTCATTTTGTTAGACCCAAACCGAGCTTCGCTGTATTGCTTAATAAAGCGGATGTATTCGTTTCAACAGGTTTGGACTTGGAACTTTGGGTTCCGTCAATCGTCGATTTATCGAAGAACGAGAAAATCCGTTCCGGGCAACCCGGTTTTGTTGCCGCATACGACGGGATAGAATTGCTTGACAAACCGACGAATCTTTCACGAAGCGAAGGCGGATTGCATATTTACGGAAACCCTCACATTACTACCAGTCCGTTAAACTTTAAAGTAATTGCGGAAAACATAACGATTGGTTTGGAAAAAAACGATCCGGCTAATTCAAAATTTTACAGAACCAATTTGGAAGAATTCAAAAGAAAAGTTGATAATGCTGTTTTCGGTGAGCGTTTGGTAAAATTAATGGGCGGTAAATTATTAACCAAACTTGCGAATTCGGGCAATCTAATTGATTTTTTACAAAATAAAAGTTTCAAAGGTAGAAAACTTATAGATTATCTTGGCGGATGGCTTAAGAAAGGAATGATATTCCGCGGCAAACAAGTTGTTGCTTATCATAAAAATTGGCAATATTTCATTCGTCTGTTCGGAATTGATATAGTCGGTTACGTTGAGCCCAAGCCCGGTATTCCGCCTTCACCCAAGCATGTTGAAGCCCTTATTCAGAAAATGAAAAAGAATAATGTGCGCGTGGTGTTGGCTGCCAATTATTTCGATGAGAGCAAAGTTAAAAATATTTGCGAGCGCGTAGGCGCCATTCCCGTTATCGTTCCGATGTATGTAAACGGAGCGCCAGGAACGGAAAATGTATTTAAGCTTGTTGATTATTGGGTTGAACATCTCCGGGCGGCTTTTACAAAATTAGCAGAAAACAAATAATTTAATTAAAAGGAAACTGAAAGTGAATTTAAGTATTTGGGATATAATGGCTCCGGCCTTTTTCGAATGTTTGATTTTGGTCGGGATACATTCATATTTGGGTTTGCACGTTTTAAGAAGGAAAGTAATTTTCGTTGATTTGGCATTGGCACAAATCGCGGCTCTCGGAACTACCGTTGGTTTTTTATTCGGAATACTGCCCGGAACAACCGGCGCGTATTGGTTTTCGCTTTCTTTTACATTCATCGGCGCGGCAGTGTTTTCCGTTTTACGTTTCAGGCATGAAAAAATTCCTCAAGAAGCAATCATCGGTTTGGCATACGCTATCGCCGCATCGGTTTCTATCCTTGTTATCGATAAAGCCCCGCACGGCTCAGAACATATTAAAGAAATTCTTACCGGAAGTATTTTGTGGGTGAAGTGGTCTACAATTCTAAGCGCCGCAATAGTTTATGCGTTTGTCGGAATTTTCCATTATATATTTCGAAGGCAGTTTATTTTAATTTCCGAAAATCCGGATGAAGCATACAACCAAGGGCTTTCGGTTAAGTTTTGGGATTTCTTGTTTTATGTTTCTTTCGGGGTTGTAATCACCCATTCGGTAGGAACGGCGGGAGTTCTCCTTGTTTTTGTTTTTCTGGTTGTGCCGGCTATTACTTCAATGTTGATTACCGATACATGGTGGAAACAATTGGTAATCGGTTGGATAATGGGCTTGATAGTAAGCGTTGTCGGATTGTATATCTCTTATGTTGCCGATTTGCCAAGCGGACCGACGGTTGTAACGTTCTACGGAATTACTCTGCTGATTGTTGCGTTGATACTCTATATCGTAAGGGCGGTAGCAAAAGCAAATGCTTTAATAAAAATAGCATTGGGATTGGGAACCGTATTGGTTGTGGTTTTCGGACTTTACTTACTTGGCAATTATTTTAATTCCAGCGTGCATGCGGAAGAGCATGAAGATTTGTTAAAGAAAGAACATATGGTTTCGCATGAACCCGTTGCCGATAGTAAGTCCGGTTCTCTGGATGCATTGCTCAAACAATTTAACGCTTCCGAAGATGATTTTACTAAAATAGATATTGCGGGAAAGATTTGGGATATCGATAAAAAGCAAGGATTAAAACTTTTATTTCAAATTTTGAAAAGCAGTGAACTTCCTTTCGCGCGGGAAGAAGCGGTAAACAAATTAAGGAAATTGAGCGGTAAAAATTTCGGTTACGACTCGGAGAAAAATAAAGAAGAAAACTCCGTATCTTTGCAGAAATGGGAAAGCTGGATTAATTCACAAATGTAAAATAATATACGATGCGTAAAGATATAAAACAAACCGCATACGGCACAGCCGGATTCTGGATTTTGCTCATTGCATCGGCAGTAGCGGCATTTTGGGGAACGGCTGAATTCTTTCACGAAGGATGGTTCGAACCGTACGGTAAATATTTGCCATTCTATTTAATGCCCGCCACAATATTAATTTTATTGAATGTGGTATCTTATTATTTTCCGCGCACAGGAGGTGCAATAATTATTATCGCTTCCGCTTTGTTTATGTATTGGCGATTTTCCATGTTGAGTAAATTGCACTATTCAACTCCGTCTTCCTTTTGGATTACCGGTATGGTTTTCCTGACTCCCGGAATTTTGTTTTTAATCGACGGTTATCGCAGAAAATCATTTGCTAAAAACACCGAAGGGTTTTCGTTACGCTCGCATAAAAAAGTAATTTTTTCAGTTCTTGTTCCACTATTGGTAATGGTAATAACCGCAGTTCCTTTGTTGATAAGAAACATAAACAGAATACCGCTTACTGATTTCGGCGAAGTGAAAATTAAAGGCAACGGAATTAGTTTGATATTTGCCGGGAAAGGTCCGGGCTGGTTTTACTCGAATAAAGAACCGTTAGTTTATAAAGGTAAAACATATTCCGGATTATCCTGGAACGAAATAGCACTTTTCGGGAAAAACCCTTTGGGATTCGACAAAAAACGTTACGGTTTGGGATATAACGGAACTAAAGAATCGATATACTATGCAACGCAAAATGATTTCGAAAATTATAACATGTTCAGATACATTAATAAAAACGGAACAAAATTAACCGATACCGTTTACGATTATTGGCGTTTGCCGGCAATTGACGAGTATGTAAGAGTATTAACTTACAGGGATTCCAACGCGGGCGGCAGATTCGATTTTAAAAAAGGAATAGCGGTTTATTCTGTAAAACCCGATAAAGACGCACCGGTATGGGCGCCGGATAAAGAAGTAATTTATTATTGGTCGGCTACAAGTGCAAACGATACATGCGCTTACGATATAACATATTCCGGGCAAGTGCGTAAAATATTGAAAACCGTGAAGCAAGATTACCGTGGCTTTCGCGCAGTTAGAACGGAAAATTAAATATCTAACCAATAAGTAAACTTTGCCAGAAAAACATTATTGGATTCCGCATTTAACAAGTTTTCGAAATCCCTTCCCAAGTTGAAATTCCCGGGATCACTGAAGTTTGTTCTGTCGTGCGACCAAACCAAATAGAGAATTGAACCGGGTAAAACTTCCCAACGGAAAACAAGGGTTCCGCGTAATGATTTAAAATTAAAGTTGGGATTATATATATTAAAACTATTTGCCGGACCGTTCCCGTCCGGATCGACGGTGTAGTTGTTTTCATTTTTGTTATACCGTATTGTTGAACCGCTTTCACCGTAAGTTAAATAATTTAGGGTTGCCGGTCCGGAGAGTTCTTTGAAGTTCGAATAATCACCTACAGAAATTAGCGGTTGGGCGAAAAGTTGTAAACTCATTGCCGGAGTGAAAGTCCAGTTTAACCTTATATTAGCCGATAAGGTTTTCTGGTGAAGTTCACCGAAAATATAACGGTTGCCGAAAGTGTTTACTGCAAACTTATCGTTTACGGTTGAAACATATTGAAGTTTTGAATTACGGACAGAGAACTCAGGTTCCACACTGAAATTAATTTGCGGACTCGGTTTCCATTCGAGCTCCGTATTCAGCGAAACTGACGCGGAGCCTAATTCATCGCCCGATGTATTAGCACCCGCCGAAAAGATTAAACTTTTCCTGCTGTCCGACGATATGTTGATTCCCAACCAATATCCGGCGGGGCTGGCGGCAAGTGGACCGCCGCGGGTTAGACTCCGGCTTGTTGTTCTCAAGCCGTATCCGCCGTCTAAATTTATACTGTAATAATTCATAAATTGTAAAAATGCAAAAGTGAAAAAACCATTATTTAACTGATTCCCTTCAAAATCGTAAGTGCGGAAATGAGCGGCATATAAAAATTTCTTGCGGAAAAGACCGTCGGGATTAAACCATCTGTAGCCGAGAACGAGATGCCCGTTTATTTTATCGGCATGAAATTGAAAACCCAAATCGTTATTTTCGAAGCCGGGCGATACGGCACCGATTGCGGCGTTAAAGTAAAAATTACCTTGCTGTTTGTTCAACGCAACCCTTGAATAAAATCCCGAAAGCGAAGTGCGGTTGGAATCCAAACGCATGTAAGTTGCATCGGGTCTTTGTAAATAACGGTGCGGGGCTTTTTGTAAATTCACCATAAATTCTTTGCTGCCCTGAACGTAAGACCCGACGGCGTAACCGGTCAGCACATAAGCTTTATTCGAATCGAGAAACGTCCAACCGTCTATTCCGAAAGTATATGCTTGTTTGCTTAAGATGTTTTGTAAATCGGGATTGTTCAAATCGCGGTTGACGGAAGTAAGCATAAAGCCCAAAGCGTGTCTTCCGTCATCAAATTCTTTTAGTGTTCTTAAAACCCCGTAATGTGTAAAAGGTTCAACTTCTGTTTCGTATTTTTTACCTTCCTTAAAATATGAAGCGAACATTCTTTGTGTAAATGCACTGAGCGCACCGATTGATAAATCGCTTCCGATTTTTCCCGTGACTTTTGCGGCTCCCAATATTCTTGTTTCTTTCGGAAAGTCCGCATAATCATTTGCAGGTAAGGAACCTTGCGGGGCTCGACCTATCCTACGGGAATAAAAAAGTTGCGGGTTACCGAAGTTGAAGTTCCAATTGTTACTTGAACCCCCGCTTGCAAAGTTAAATATGCTTTGTCCCTCAATAAAAAACGGGCGCTTCTCGCGGAAGAATGTTTCGAATGCAGTTAGATTAACAACTGCCGGGTCAACTTCAACCTGACCGAAATCGGGGTTGACGGTTAAATCCAAATTTAAATTTGCGCCTATGCCGATTTTAAAATCCGCTCCGATGGAAGTAACAAATTGATTGGATTTATAAAACGGATCGTTTTTATCGTGAACAAGAAATTGAGCTTTTTGTACAATGTAAGGGAATGCCTCAATTCTTTGTTTAGGTTCTATTCCGTTTAATCCGTGTAATTCCGCAAATTTGGATACGAATTTACTCTCGTTTCGCGAAAGTTTTATAAAGTGATCTTCTTCGTTTTTTCTTTTGATAAACCTTATAAAATCTATTCCCCAAACCATCGAATCGGCTTTGTTAAATCTTAATTGGGAAAAGGGAATTTTCATTTCCACGCTCCATCCTTGCGGATTAAGTTTGGATTTGCCTTCCCAAACTCCGTCCCAAGAATCATCTGTTGAAGTTTCGTTATAAATGGTACCGTCGAGCATGATACCGCCGGCACTTAATCCGAAAAAGTAACCGGTTCTTTTATCGTGGTATGGATCCAAGCCGACGAAAAACATATCGGTCGGAATAAAAGAATCTTTTCTGGATAAAGTAACGTCGATCGAGTCCGGAGCGCTGTCGTTTAGTTGTGCGGCTATGTAAATGTAATCATCATCGTAAGCAACCCACACTTTGGTTTCTTCGGTTGCGGGTTTGCCTTCGTCGGGTTCTTTTTGGATTAAATTATCGTAATATTTTGTCTGCCATACTTTTTCGTTTAAGTTGCCGTCGATTGTAATTTCCTGATTTGTGCGCACAGCAAAAACTTTACGCTTTACTTCTTGTGCTTGTGCCGAAACGAATATTGTCAAACTTAAAATAGTTATCCAGACAAAGTAAAAAATTTTTTTAAGCATTTTCCCCTTTCAAAATAAAAGCATTAAAACGGTATGGAATTTAGACTCCCTTCACCCTGAAAAGTTACACTGCAACGGAATATTTTAGTAGTTGATATCGAAACGGAATTCGTCTTCTTCCGCTATTGTTTCAACCAGTTTTTTCAAGTTTCCGTTTACTTCAACCAGAATCAATTTTTCGGGCGAAAAAGCAATAACAAAAAGGCTTTCGGGATTTTCCTCTTCCTCTTGTTTAATATAGATGCCCGTTAATTCATTCCCGCTTTTTGACTTCACTAAACTTTTCCATCCGCAAGATCTTAAATCGTAAGTAATATTTTTGAGAAAATTGAAAGACAGCGTTCCGCTTTCAAAATCGAGCGGTTCGTAAATTCCTATTTGCACGTTTGAAATTTGATCGAGCATTTCCTCCAAATCGAAACCGGTATCGGTAAAACTTACAAACGAGCTTGCGAACATAATTCCCGCCGATCCAACCGAAAATTCAATTTCTTTTCTAAATCTGCAATCCAAATTATCCGTTAGCGAATTTCTTATGTTCCGGAAGTTATTGTTTATTCCGAAACATCCGGAAAGGGATAAGCCTACTACCGAAAGCAGAAAAGCCGACATTATTTTTTTCGTTTTCATTTTGACCCCGGCATTTTATTTTTATTGTTCAAGGTATCCAAACCCGGTATATCGAATTTGTTGGATAATTTACCGATTGTTTCCATATCGATATTCCCGACGATATTGACGAAAGATGCTTCTCCGTCGCTATCGATTGACATGATTGCCAAACCTATTATTTGGTCGGTGTTTTCGTCCGTTTTCAAAAATATGTTCGTAATTTCGTCTTTCGATTTTGCTTTAACCATTCTTTGCCAGTTTTGTTTTTTCAAGTCCTTTTCGATTTTTTTTACTTTTGCTATCAGCTCGCTTTTATTGCTCGGCGAAACTTCGAACGTATTAACTCTGATAAGTTGCAGACCGTTTAACAGGTTAGAGAGTTCTTGTGAATCTTCGTCTCTGCCTTTGGTAAATTTCGCTACCATTTTCAGCAAGTTGTGATCTATAAGTACTTCGGTGACTTCTTCCCCGTTTTCGAAAACCGATAAGTCTCCGAAATCAACATAACCGGGATATTTGGAGTAATCTTCGTCTTGCGCGAAAATTGACACGCCGGTTACTAAAAGTATTGCCAGTATTGATTTAATTAAGTTTCTCATTTCCTTTTCCTCCTTTAAGATAATCTTTTAAAACTTTTGTGGTGCGGTATATCGGTTCGCCTACTTTTTCGGCTAGTATTTCTTTTTCAAGGGTATATTTTGTTTTCTCGAAAGCACCGGCGACCAAAACTATTGTTTGTTTTACTTGTTTTTCCGCAAGTTTAATTTCTTCTTCGCTGTATTGTTGATTGCTTTTACCGGAAAACAAGACCAAAGAAATGATAACCGCAATTATCAACGCCGCTGCGGGAATTAGCGGTCTGTTTATAAAATACGAAATGGCGAAAGAAAGCGGATTTGTCTCACCGGTTTTTACCGGAAGTTTCCCGGAAATGTTTTCCGGAGCTTGTATGAACAATTCTTGTTTTACCGTTTTTACCTTACGCGCGGTTGCGGAATACTCATCCAGAAGTTTTTTTACTTCTTTATTTCTGCGCGCGAGTAAACGGATTTTTATTTTCGTTAAAATATTTACATCGCCGTAAGCGACCGATATTATTTTGTTTTCAAGTTTTGTATTCATTTATATTACCTGTTCGGTTTTTATTGTTCTCAATTTTTTCTGTAATTCTTTTCGCGCTCTAAGTAAATAAACCTTAACGCTGTTAACGGGAATATCAAGCGCTTGAGCAATTTCCTTGTATTTTAATCCTTCCAATTCATATAAAACGAACACGCTTTTTAACTTATCCGGTAACGAGCGAATCGCGTTTTTAATTAACTCGGATGTTAAAACATCCGGAAAATTATAAACAATGTGCCCAACGCTGTGATTCTCAAAAATATTTTCGTTTTCTACCGGATCGGCTAAAATTTCTTTGTTCTTCATACTGTTTCTTTGTCTTAAATGATCTATACATAAGTTGTGCGTAGTTTTCATAATCCATGCTTTTGCAGATGACATCTTAAACTTCCCCAAATTCTCCCAGATTTTTATCAATACTTCTTGCGTAACATCTTCGGCATCCATTTTATTCTTAAGCATAAAATATGCGTAGCCGTAAATTTTACTTTTATGCTCTTTTACCAAAAGACCGTATCTTGTTTTTTTCAGTATCATCTTTCTACTGTTAAAGACGAATGAGAGGGGTAAAATGTTACAAAATTTTTGAGGAAAAATTAATCTTTTTGAAAAGAATATTAATAAGACCTTTTGTGATATTTTGATTTATTGAGAAAATATATAAATTTTATTACTTTGATATTCAAATATTATTCCGGGTTTTGATGTGAAACCCAGAGTCCAACATTCGCATTGTGAAAAAAACTGCACAAAGTTATTCCGGTCTGTTCTGCATGAAGTTTAATAAAAGTAGGTGTTAAAATGATTGAAGCAATAAAAGAAATTGGGGAATATGTTCTAAGATATAGTAGTTCAAAAAGAGCAATAGAAAATGAAGATTTTATTAAAGCTATATGTAATGAACTAGATTTAGTTAAGAAAAATAAAGATAATACTTATACCCAAAGAGTTATAATTCTAAATTTTAATTTAGAATCAGATGAGATTGAAATTGATTTTGAGCAAATAGATGATTCTACTGCGAAAAAATACGTTTGGATTGGTAACACTATACGACTTAAATTGTATTGTGCTTCTACTTCCAATACCATAAATAGATTACTTTCTTCCACAATATATGAGTTGAAAAATGTTACTTCAAATGATTTAGCTGATGCACTGAATAATGTCTATATAAAATTCTTTAAAAACTTTGAAGTGATTGATAAAAAAAATAAAAAAAGCATTAAAAGACTGATTGATTACACAAAATTTAATTTTGATCAAAATGATAATTTACCTGAATTATATGAAAAATTAACTAAAACAAAAATAAAAGAAGAATATGATAAAATAGAAAAAGAATATTATAAGGTTTTAAACAAAAATATTCTTGAAAAAACTAAATTAAAAAAAGAAGAAGTTTCAATTTATTCAATCGCAATAAACAAAAAAATCGTTTCTCAATTTAAAGAATATAAAGATATGCTGGTTAATGAAAAAATTAATGAGCTTTTCTCAACAGGGGGTAGTTATAAAAATAATGTTACAAAAGATGGGATATGTTCAATTTGTAATAGACGTATAAATGTAACAAGTAATTTTTCTAGTTTTACTTTAAAGTTTTTTATAAATGATAAACTTGGTTTTTCAGCAAATTTTGATGGTAAGTTTATTAAAAACTTTAATATTTGCCAAAGGTGTTACCAGTATTTAATAGTAGGCGAAAATTTTATACGGAATAATTTAAATACTAGTATAGGATTAAAGACATATATAATTCCAAAATTTATTAGTGAAGAAAAAATTGAAATAAACAATTTTGCAAAATATTTACGAAACAAAACATATAGATTAACAAATTTAGCAAGCATCAAAGAATTTGAAGGATTAGTAGAAGTATTTAAGCGGTTCGAAGAAGGGATTCAAAATTATCTTATAAATTATTTATTCTATGTAAAAAGCAAAAGCGAATTTAAGGTATTAAAGCTCATCAAAGATATTCCCCCAACAAGATTGAATTATATTCAAAAAATAGAAGAAGATATTGCAAATTTAGTTGATAAGAAATTTAATGCCAATAGTTATTTCAAGGTATCGTTAAACAAGCTTTGGGGAAATATACCCGTAAAGAAAAAAGATAATCATGGATATTCTAAATTCCTTGAAATTATTGACAGCATATTTTCTGACATAAACATTGATTATAATTTTTTAATAAATCTGTATGTTGAAACAAATCGAATAATAAAATACAATAATGAAAATTATAATATTCAAGTTAATTCTGAATTAAAATTTTATTTTACTGATAAAATTATTCAACAAAATTTTATTTTGTTGTTTTTTAAGAAATTAGAAATCTTAGGAGGTTTGAATATGAGTGAAAATGGAAACAATACCGAAAATGAAAATTTTCTGCTGCCCAAAGATATTTTGGAGTATTTTACCGATTTTGAAATTTATTCGGATAAGCAGAAGCAGGCATTATTTTTAATCGGTTATTTAATTGGTGAAATAGGAAATAAACAATCACCAACGTCCGATACCAAGAAAAAACCAATATTGAACAAAATAAATTTTCAGGGAATGGATCATAATAAATTAATAAGATTAACAAATGATGTGTTTGAAAAACTTGTTCAAAATAAAATTCTAAGTTTTAATGAAAACATTTTTTCAGCAGCAAAACAATTATTGGAAAGTAATGCTCATTGGCAATTATCAAACCAAGAAAATGTATTTTATGTCTTATCCGGTTATGCTTACTCAAATTTTATGATAAGTAAAAGAAGTAAAGAGAAATATAATAGCTTGCTTGAAGATGCATTTAAAATAATTGAACAACTTAGACAGGAAAGAAAAGATGTAACTGAATTTGAGAATTATTTGGAAAACGCTAAAACATTAGCAGAAAAAAAAGAATTTGGAAAAGCAATTAAAGAATTAGAAAAAATAAAAAAGGAGAATAAAAATGGAAAATGAAAATATCAAAACTTCGAATGGGAGAAATGAAACGATTAATAACAGCGAAATACTCTTTATTTATGAGTGCGTTACTTGTAATCCTAACGGCGATCCCGATGATGAAAACAAACCGAGGATGGATTATAATAGTAACAGAAATCTTGTTTCAGACGTAAGGTTAAAACGATATATACGAGATTACTTATCAAATTATGAAGATCAAGAAATTTTCGTTTCAAAAGTAGACGGCGAAACTGTGGACGCGACGAATAGGCTGAAAAAATTAATCGAAGCAAACATTGAAGAAATAAAGAGTAATGATAAATTAAAAAATTTGCTAAAGGGTAAAAAACAAGAGCCTGATGAGAAAAAATTAAGTGAACATTTAGATTGGTTATTATCAAAATTAATTGATGTAAGGATGTTTGGAGCGACAATGCCTATTAAAAGTGGTGATACCAACAAAGGTTCTTCAATCACATTTACAGGACCAATTCAATTTAATTGGGGGTATTCTCTAAATAAAATAAATAACGCTATGGAATCTAATACAATAACATCAGCATTTGCGGGGAAAGGCGAAGAATACAGCACAATGGGAAAGGATTATCGTTTAGCATATTCATTAATTGCTTTTTACGGAATAATAAGTGGAAAGAGAGCTGATGAACAATCAAAATTAAGTCCAGAAGATATTAAGTTATTCGACAAAGCAGTGGTAAAGGCAATTCCAATGGAAGCAACCACAAGAAGCAAAATCGGTCAAACGCCTTTATTTTATTTAAGAGTTGAATATAAGGGAAATGATTTTTTTACCGGTGATTTTCGAAAGTATATTAAAATAACCGACAAAGAAGAGAAGGAAATGAATTTTGATGATACAGTTATATTGCGTTCGACTAACGATTTTAAGTTGGATTTATCAAAATTAAAGGAAAAAATAAGACTTGAAAAAGTTAAAAGTATAATCTTTTGGAAAAATGAAGATTTGGAATTATTAGGTTGGGATTTTAACAATAATAACTCTTCTGAAATAATTGAATTTAATCCAGAAGATTCAAAAAGAGAGAAATAACAATGAATGATGGGTTAAATTCTACTGCAAAAATATTAATCTTTGATATCAAAGGGCAAATGGCTCATTTTAGAAAATTTTACACAAACTCATCTTCACTAAGCTATTTATTTCCACCCAGAACGGTATTAGCAGGAATAATTGCTGGGATTTTAGGTTTGCCAAGCGAACGCTTTTCAAAAGATAAAACTCAAATTTATTATGAATTACTAAACAAAAACAATTGTTTTATTGGTTTAAGATTAAAAAGTAACATAAGAAAGATAATCCAGACTGTAAATTATTCATTTACTAAGACACAAAATAACCAGATACTATTTGGTAAACCAACACAAATTCCATTAGAAATTTTATTAGATAAAAAATTTGGAAATGAAATTACGTATAGAATTTATTTTTCACATAAAGATGAAAAAATATACCAAGACTTTAAAGAACTAATCAAAAAAGATACATTTGTATACCCACCTTATTTAGGTATTTCGGAATTTCTTGCAACAACAAAATTTATAAACGAAACAGAAGTTACAGTAAAAGAAACTGCAAATGATATTGAAATTTCGTCTGTCTGTAAGTTAAAAGATATCAAGTTAAATTTTGATAAACCCGGTTTTCAATACCTGGTTGAAAAAATGCCAACGGGGTTTTTAAATGATAGAACCCCACTTGAAACAGAAGATTATGTCGTTGAAGTAAATAAAAGAATTATTCAGGGAATACCCAAAAACAAGTATTATTCCGTTTCCTACAAAGAAAAAGGGAAGCAAATAAATGAAAATATTCTTTTTATTTAGTATTTATTATGGAATATTATTCACACATAAAACCCAAAAGATATTTATTAATAGAACATTTGTTTGCCGTAGCAAAACGGAGTAAAGTAATTGTCGAGAGCAAAAGTTTTGATTTTATTGATAAAAATGTTTTAGCAAACATTTCTTTTTTGATAGGTATTTCGCACGACTTTGGAAAATACACTACTTTTTTTCAAAATAAATTGAATGGATTTTTAATTGAAGATAGATATTTGGCAAACCACAGTTTCATTTCTGCACTTTTTGGTTTCGAATTAATCAAAGAATATCTGTCGAATATAAATAAAATTAAATTACCGCAATTTAAAACAATCCCGCTAATTACTTATTTTGTTATTAAACATCATCATGGGAATTTAAATAACATTGATGATGATGTGAATCCCGCTAGAATTTTTGAAAGCTTTAAAAGAGTAAACAAGCAAATTCAAGATATATTTGAAAATAAGAATAAAATATTTTCGGATTTCAAAACTTATCCGGAAATTGATTTTGGTCTCGTAAACGCTGCTTTCAACAATTTAAATAAATATAATATTAAAATTGAACATTCAGATGAAATTCCAAATTTAATTATAGAATTAGATAAAGCTTCGTATCAATTAAATTTGGAAAACACAAATACGAAAATCTACTTTATAACACAATTTCTATATTCAATATTAATTGATTCGGATAAAAAACATGCTGGTAACGTTAGAGAAATTAAAAGAAAAAATTTACCTGACAATTTGGTAGATATTCATTTGAATTCATCGGATTTTAAGAAAAAAAATAAAAGTAATCTTAATAAAATAAGAAAGGCAATATATAATTCGGTAACAACAAATATTATAAAAGATGAAAATCTCAATCAGAAAATATTCACTATTACGGCTCCAACGGGCACGGGTAAAACTTTAACATCTTTTTCAGCAGCATTGAAATTACGTAATAAATTGGCAAAGTGTCTTCATACTGAAAATGAATTCAGAATAATTTATGCGTTACCTTTTACAAGCATAATAGATCAAAGTTATACGGTATTTGATGATGTATTAAACCATTTGGAAAATTTTAAAGGAAATGAAAATGAATTTTTATTAAAACATCATCATTTATCAGAGGTTATTTACAAGTCTAATGAATCAAACAAAGAAATAGAAGTTGACGAAAGTCTGGCGTTAATAGAATCATGGGAATCAGAAATTATTGTAACAACTTTTATACAGTTTTTTTACGCTGTTATCGGCTACAAAAATCGAAGTCTAAAAAAGTTTCACAACATTGTAAATTCTATTATTATTTTGGATGAAGTTCAAAACATTCCAATTAAATACTGGAAATTATTAAATGTTGTGCTTCATGATTTTGCCGAATACTTTAATTCAAGGATTATATTAATGACGGCAACAAAACCACTTATTTTTTCAAAAAATGAATTCATTGAATTAGTTGATGATTATGAAAAGTATTTTAAACTTGACGAACTTAACAGAGTTTCGCTAAATATCGATTTTAATAAACAAACCATAGAGGAATTTGCAGATAAAATAAACTTTCAAAATTATGATTCATATTTATTTGTTTTTAATACAATTGGTTCTGCTGAAGCATTTTACCAATTATTAAATAGAAAAATAAAAAACAAAAAAACTGAAATAATATTTTTATCGACAAATATTGTTCCCAAAGAGAGAAATGCAAGAATTGGCAAAATAAAAAGTATTTTAGAAGAAATTAGAAAAGATAAAAGTAATTTTAATAAGTTAATTGTTGTATCAACTCAATTGATTGAAGCCGGAGTAGATATTGATTGTGATGTGGTTTATCGAGACAGAGGACCATTAGATTCTGTAATTCAGGTTGCCGGGAGATGCAACAGAAATAAAAGATATGAAATATCAAAAGTTAATCTTATTGCTTTAGTAAATGAAAGGGATAAGTATTTTTCAAATTATATTTATGACCCTGAATTATTATTTGTATTAAATAAAATACTCGAAGGCAAAAATGAAATTCAGGAAAAAGAATTTTTAAATATTATTAACAATTATTTCACTTTGGTAAGACAAAAAGTAGCACAAGAAGAAAATATTATTGGTTCAATTATTAGGCTTAATTTTGATAAACATAACGGAGGGCGTGAATTAAATACAATATCGAGTTTTAGATTAATAACAAAAGATTATCCTACAATTGACATATTTATTGAGCTTGACGATGGTAATGCAGAAAAAATTTGGTCAAAGTATGAGGCAATAAGTGAAAATAAGAACCTTACCGGGCTTGAAAAAAGAAATGAATTTTTAAAAATCAGAAAAGAGTTTAACGACTATATTATTTCCATACCGGAAAGAACCGCACCTCCCGGTTTTGAAAAAGGAATCATAAATTATGTATCCCTTCAAGAAGTTAAAAAAGAAATTTATTATTTACATGAAACTGGTTTTAAAAGAAATAATGCCGGAAGTGGAGTTTTAGATCCAGCGCAAGGTGACTAATGCAAATCCCAATTTCTTACATATCTTTCCCAGAAATAAGCTTGCATCCGCATTACGGGCATAAACTACGGGGTTACATTGGCAATTTATTTAAAGAAAAATCCCCGCTTCTTCATAACCATCTCGAAAATGGCAATTTGCGTTACTCCTATCCTTTGGTGCAATATAAAATTGTTAAGGGTATTCCAATGCTCATCGGATTATCCGAAGGAGCTGAACTTTTAATTGAATTATTTCTCCGAATAAATGAGCTTGACCTGAACGACAAAAAAATTCGTATCTATTCAAAGAATATAAAAAATGAGGTTTATACTCCAGGCCTTTCCGATTCACTCATCGAATATAAATTTTTACTTCCATGGATGGCTTTAAATCAAAATAATCACAAAAAGTATATGAATCTTTTACCTGGCGCAGAACGCACCGGATTTCTTAATAAAATTCTGATAGGAAACATTTTAAGCTTTTATAAAGGAATAAATTTTACTGTAACTGAAAAAATATATGCCACGGTAAGTGTGGAGGAGAAAATCTCTGCTTTTAAGAATAATAAAATGACAGTGCTTACAGGAGGGTTTTTAACAAACGCAATACTACCGGATTTTATCGGTATTGGTAAATCTGTTGCGAGGGGGTATGGTACAATCAAGAAAAACGACTTACCCTAAATCCCTCTCTAACCAGAGAGGGACTTTACCCGAAGGGATGCCTTTGGCATAAACTCCCTTCTCTTTTAAGAGAAGGGCGGGGGGATGAGTCAGGAGAGCTATGAGTTTATCAAACAACAAAGAAATAAGAATAATTGCAAAAACACGCTGCCGGGAACTTCGAAAAAATCAAACAAATGCAGAAAAAATATTTTGGGAAAATGTGCGGAATAGAAAATTTATGGGATTAAAAATAAACCGGCAGTTCCCAATATTCTATGACCTGCAAGGCACAGAAACATTTTATATTGCCGATTTTTATTGTCACGAGAAGAAATTAATAATTGAAATAGACGGAAAAATTCACGAAAAACAACATGATCAAGATGCACAAAGAACATTTATATTAAATTTATTGGGATTTAAAGTAATAAGATTCAAAAATGATGAAGTTGAGCATGACATAACGGAAGTATTAAATAAGATTAAATCAATTTTAAATTCCCCTTCTCTTGGAAGAGAAGGGGTTAGAGGATGAGTTCGAAAGAGGGGGAATATTAAATGATATTATTTATAGACACATACGGAGCTTTCTTACACGTAGCGGACAACATGTTTGAAGTCCGGCTAAAAAAAGGTGAAGAGACAATCAAGAGAAAAATAGCGCCGGCAAAAATCAAATCGATATTACTATCGAAAGGAATTTCACTAAGTACCGATGCAATAAATTTAGCACTTACGTACAACATCGACATTCTTTTTCTGGAATTTGACGGCACACCGTACGGCAGGGTTTGGTACAGTAAACTGGGGAGCACAACAAAAATAAGAAAACAACAGCTGGTTGCAAGCATTACGGAAGAAGGGCTGAACTTTACAAAAGAGTGGATAATAGGAAAATTGAGTAATCAAGTTGAATTTTTGAAGAGATTAAAAAAGCACCGCTCCGAAAAAGCCGTAATGTTTGTTAACGTAATTAATAAAATAGAAACGCGGATAAAAGCAATAAGCGAATTAACCGGTAAACGGACTGAAGATGTTGCGGAAAGCATTCGTGGATATGAAGGAGCAGCCGGAAGAGAATATTTTAGTCTGCTTGGAAAAATACTTCCCCAAGAATACAGATTCGAAACGCGTAGTTACAGACCGGCACGTGATCAGTTTAATGCTTTTCTCAATTATGCGTATGGCGTGCTTTATTCCCATGTTGAAAAAGCCTTGATTATTGCCGGTATTGATCCTTTTGTCGGATTTCTGCACCGGGACGATTATAATCAAAAATCTATGGTGTTCGATTTTATTGAACCTTACAGAATTTATGCCGAGGAAGTAGTATTCAAATTATTTTCCGCAAAAAAAGTGAATAAAAAACACACCGATAAAATTACCGGTGGTGTTTCGTTAAATAAAGAAGGTAAATTACTGTTGATGGATTCGTTTAATAAATTTTTGGAAGATGAAAAAATTATATTTAAAAACAAAAAGCAAGCAAGACAAAACATAATAAGACTTCAAGCACACGCGTTTGCTTCCCGTTTACTAAAAACAAAATTCAATATGCAGGAGGTGGAGTATTATGATTTGTTGGGTGATGTATGATATCAAAAACGACAAAGCCCGTAACAGGGTATCAAAAGCTTGCGAACAAATCGGGTTAAACAGGGTTCAGTATTCGGTTTTTCTTGGAACGCTGGAACAAAGCGAGGTGGATACCCTGCAAATTCAAATTGAAGAGTACATAAATCCAGAAAAAGATTCCGTGTATATTTTTCCGATGAGCAAAGACGAATTAAAGCAAACGGTTCTTTTGGGACAAGCATTTGATAAAAAAATGATAACGGACGAAGTAAAACAATTATTTTTCTAATGATAAGCATCACACCTTCACATATTATCGAATATCTGTATTGTCCGCGATATATTTATTTTCAGTATGTTCTTGGTATGCCACAAAATGAAGAAAAATATTACAAAGCAATAAAAGGAAGGGAAATACACAAATTAAAACTTTCCGAAAACGTAAAATACTTGCGCAAGAGAATTGGAGTGGTGGATAAAAAATTAGATGTGTTTTTATCTTATAACAATTTGCGCGGTATAGTCGATGAAGTTTTATTCTTGGAAGATGGTACTGCGGCACCGCTCGACTACAAATATGCTGTTTATAAAGACAAAGTATTTACAACTTACAAAACGCAATTAGAATGTTACGCATACTTGATAAGTAAAAATTTTAATATAAATGTTGATAAAGGATTTATTATTTACGTTAGAAGCAAGAATAAACTTGTAACGGTTCCAATTTCTAAAGATTATGTTGAAAAAGTATCCGTGGTAATTGACGAAATTGTAACAATAATAGATGAAAACAAATTTCCCAAAGCCACAAAGTATAAAAGTAAATGCTTAACTTGTACTTTTAAAAATGTATGTGCACGGTAGTTTCCGGGTATAAATTTATTGATAAAATTTACTTTGGTCGGGGTAAGTTTAAGTAAAAAAATCTCTTAGAAAGAAAAAATTTTCGGAAAAGTATATTAAAAAGCTTGAATCCCCTTAAAAATTGTAAAAAATATAGTATCAAAAAGCTTGAAAATACTGCTAAGATATTGTAAAATTAGGGGTTAGAACGGGGTTTGTTCTTCACTAAAGTCCAATAAAACAAGGATTGAAACTACGGGTACAAAACAATATACCCGGAATTGGCGGTTAGGTTCTTCACTAAAGTCCAATAAAACAAGGATTGAAACACAAAATTAGCCCAATCTGAATTTTGAGAATTTAAAGTTCTTCACTAAAGTCCAATAAAACAAGGATTGAAACATCGGTCGAGCAAAACGGGAAATTCGTAAAATGGTTGTTCTTCACTAAAGTCCAATAAAACAAGGATTGAAACATTTTTAGCTCCTTCTTTTTTGTCGGATTCTTTATCGGGTTCTTCACTAAAGTCCAATAAAACAAGGATTGAAACGATACTTTAGTGCTAAGAATGAAACGGCAAAACAAACGTTCTTCACTAAAGTCCAATAAAACAAGGATTGAAACTCAGGCAGGCATACGGTTCTGTTACCGGAATGGTTAAGTTCTTCACTAAAGTCCAATAAAACAAGGATTGAAACTCTACACTCTCAAAATTTTTTCTGTGTTCGTTTAACGTTCTTCACTAAAGTCCAATAAAACAAGGATTGAAACACACCGCAATAGACGGACTGAAGAACAACGGTATCGTTCTTCACTAAAGTCCAATAAAACAAGGATTGAAACATTTGAAAAATCTTCCGTTATCTTCCGGCACGTCTCGTTCTTCACTAAAGTCCAATAAAACAAGGATTGAAACTAAATTCTATTAATTGTTTGTCTGATTCATTTTTCAATGTTCTTCACTAAAGTCCAATAAAACAAGGATTGAAACTTGAACCAGCTATACCAAACCACAAACCGTCCACCGTGTTCTTCACTAAAGTCCAATAAAACAAGGATTGAAACTTCGAAATATTAGTAAAAACAAGTTCCAATCCAGACGTTCTTCACTAAAGTCCAATAAAACAAGGATTGAAACTTGTAGAATGTCGATTGATATACCGCTTTGAAATTAGTTCTTCACTAAAGTCCAATAAAACAAGGATTGAAACATTATTCACTGCACGGCTACACCCGAAGGCAGAGAAGGTTCTTCACTAAAGTCCAATAAAACAAGGATTGAAACCTTCAATCGAGCAGATTCAACGTTGTATCTACATGGTTCTTCACTAAAGTCCAATAAAACAAGGATTGAAACTATCCAGACAGTTTTTCGGTAAGTGGTTGGGTGAATTGTTCTTCACTAAAGTCCAATAAAACAAGGATTGAAACATTAATGTTCAAACCACCAACGTTTCTATCTTGCGGAGCGTTCTTCACTAAAGTCCAATAAAACAAGGATTGAAACTCTTTGTTGTTTCAAATGTGGAAGGAATCACCGCATTGTTCTTCACTAAAGTCCAATAAAACAAGGATTGAAACCGGAATTACTTAATGAGGCGGGAGCCGTGCGCTCCCGTGTTCTTCACTAAAGTCCAATAAAACAAGGATTGAAACTTCAGCATTATGTAACCACTCAACAGATAATCCGAATGTTCTTCACTAAAGTCCAATAAAACAAGGATTGAAACTTTCCCCATTGTTGCCAACTAAGTATGGCTTGGGAATGTTCTTCACTAAAGTCCAATAAAACAAGGATTGAAACTACCGTCCGAAATCCGGCAAAGTATCGTTGTAAGTCGTTCTTCACTAAAGTCCAATAAAACAAGGATTGAAACATAATCTGATAAGTTTTGCAACGTCTTTTTGTGCAACTGGTTCTTCACTAAAGTCCAATAAAACAAGGATTGAAACACTGCGAGCAAATGGCATTCCTTCGCAAGCGGGAGAGTTCTTCACTAAAGTCCAATAAAACAAGGATTGAAACATTTTACAACTCAACAATTTGGGACGGATTCCGAATTGTGTTCTTCACTAAAGTCCAATAAAACAAGGATTGAAACATATTTCAGATTATAGTAATAATCTTGCAGAAATAGTTCTTCACTAAAGTCCAATAAAACAAGGATTGAAACATTTTACAACTCAACAATTTGGGACGGATTCCGAATTGTGTTCTTCACTAAAGTCCAATAAAACAAGGATTGAAACATATTTCAGATTATAGTAATAATCTTGCAGAAATAGTTCTTCACTAAAGTCCAATAAAACAAGGATTGAAACATCAGTTAGCGGCGATAATTAACGCCGAAAAATCCGGGTTCTTCACTAAAGTCCAATAAAACAAGGATTGAAACATCTGACCGCTCTCATAAAACGGAAAAGCATACCATTGTTCTTCACTAAAGTCCAATAAAACAAGGATTGAAACTGCTTACAACCGATCCGGCTACTCCGGACAATGTAGTTCTTCACTAAAGTCCAATAAAACAAGGATTGAAACACTCCAATATCAATAATAGCAATACAGCAATCCAAAAGTTCTATCCCCCAAAACAAGAGTTGAATCTTAGCTTATAAATACTGGGTTATGTTATATACATTAAAATTCAGAAGCAATTATCACTTCCCCAAAATTACTTTCTCCAATTTTTTCAGCTTTCCGTATCCATTCATATTTCTAAAAGCAGTTGCATAATATTTGTCTTTTCCCATAAAGACGGTTATTACCGGACTTTCCGCATTACCGATAAAATCTCCCGAGAGAGGGAAAAAGATTTTTTTTACCGTGTACTTACCTGCCGCGGGGGAATTTATTTCAATTTCTTTTTCAAGTATTATCTCCAACCCTTTTTCGTCTTTTTTTAATTGATCCAACCGCTCTTTGCCAACGTAAACCCGTATTATTTCGGTAGTGTTAGCGCATAATTCTTTTACTTCGGTGAAAATTTTTTCTGTGTCGAGTTTGGAAGTGTTTATGTTTGTTACGTTACCGGAATCGTAATAAATTATTTTCATGGGCGCTCCCCCGTTGCACGAGAATAAAATGAAGAGTAGTATTATTTGAGAAAATATTTTCATTTCATATCTGCGGTTATCTAAAATTTTCAGCCGGCGCCAGTGCACCGGCCGAATAATTTTATAATTATAAATTATTTTATTGTGATATCATCGAGTAAAATTGCCGTATCGAAAATACTATCGCCGACGTCGCCGGCCATTAAATATAACGTTACAACTTTACCTTGAAACGAGCTTATATCAAACGAAGATGTTTGCCAACCGGTCATATAAACATCCCCGCGATCGAAAACTATCTCCGGCGATACTCCGATAAGGTCTCCGGGTTGCGGAATTTCGCCTTCGTTCCCGCTGAATTTTTGGGCGCCGAAATCCGCTGCAATTCCATCTATGGTTTTATGGAGCAAAACGGTTTCATTACCGTTTTTAATTTTAATCATTACTTTAAAAAAGTCCTGAAATTGCGAATTAATATACTCGAGAAATTCTTCCGAAAGGAAATTCCATTTTATTGTCAGGGTAGTTTGGTTTTCTTCAACTCTAAACGACTGAAAAATTGTTCCCGTAGAAGTTGTGAATCCCAAGCCGGTGGATATAATTCCCATAAAACTTCCGCCGGTCGGTCCAAGCGAGCTCAACTTGCTGATAACCCTGCCGTCGCCTTCTTTCGTCCAGCCGTCAATTTTTCCGAATTCAAAATCTCCGTTAATTAGACTGGCGGGGTAGTGTACATCATTAGCTCCGTTTTTCTCAAAATGGGCAAACGGAGAGTTTGGATCATATTCATCCAGATAAGCATCACCGGTATTTTTTAAATCCTGTGCAAGCCTTTTAACCAAACTATCGGCCATTTTAACGCAGAAATCGCTATTAACAACTTTACTGTAACCGAAATAAGTTTTAGCGCCCTTACCCGTAAAGGCATTTGAGAGATCCGGGTTCATCATACTTTCACAAGAATTATTCAATATAACGCTATTTGGAAATTTACCTTTAAGCGCTGAAATAAAAGGTGCGCGCACGGCGTAAATATTTTCCGTTTTTTCTACTCCGCCGGTGTTCGAAATTGTAACATTTTCCCAAACGGAAAGTTTGCCTGCTTTGCGCAAGGCGCTGCAGGTTTTATAATCACTTGAATTCGTATCAACGATTTCACCGGTAGCAAATTCCTCACCCATAGAACCGTGTGTGGCTAAAATTACCAATCCGTAGTCAGTTAAATTGGTTAATGCGGCAATATTTGCTTCTTGATTTACGTAAGACGAAACCGAAAATTCATATTCCGAATTTTTTAATATTTGTTCAATGGAAGCCCGTTCGTTGTAAGGCGCAAAAGCAGCTTCGTACGGCGCGTAAATGAACACATTTCTGTTTCCTATAATCTTAGGATCCAGATTGCCGAATATATCGGTTTGTTTGTAAGGTGTTGGAATATCACCGGATTTTTCTCCGACGGTTTGAAATCTTAACGGGATTTTCCTTGTTTTTTTTCTGTCTTGTAAATACCCGCCTCTGGTTATTACCGAGCCGTTTGCATCTTTAACCGAAAAAACGATTCCCCCGTATAAACCGGATTTATATTTTATCAAGATACTGGTTGAGCCGTCGTTCTTTACCGATTCTACCGCAGATTGCCCTTGTAACCATTGAACGGTTTGACCTACCGCGCTGTTTATATTGGATATGTTGCCGCCTAAAAATTCCTGGAATTTTGTCACGGCGCTTTCTTGAGTGGAGATAATTTCTTTATGCTCTTTGGAAGTTAATTCAGCGTAAATATTAATCACCGCGCTATTCGATTTTCCCGTAACTGTTTTATCTCCCGATTTAACTTTGGCTGTTGCAACCAAGTTAATTGTTTGAGGCGATGATTCGTTTATTTCAAGAATTCCCGAATAAACATTATCTCCGATAATATCATCACCGTTTTCTAATTTGCCGTTATCGAATAATTTTAAAATTCCGGTCGATTTATCGCCTTCAACTTTTTGTAATTGAACAAATGTATCCGCCAGTTCGATGTTCGAGGGAATTTCAATTTTCACGATTACGTCTGTAGCGGTATTAACCAAAATGGCGTCGGGATTTATTTCCAGATTACCTATTTCGATTGTTTGAGTTTCTTCGGGTGATGTTGGTGTTTCTTCGTCTTTGCAATGTTGAAACAAAAGAAGCGATGTGAAAAGGATGATGATGAATAGTGTTGTTTTCTTTTTGAAGCGCATATTTCCTCCCAAATATAAATGATTTGTAAATATTAAGTTATTATATATTAAATTATATCAATTCAACTTTGGGAGGAATTGCACAGTAGCAGAGTAAAAGAACAAGAAATATATAAGACAAATATATCGGAATATCAGTTGATAGTCAACAGCAGGTTTTTAAAAATTCAGGTTATTGATTAATCCAGCATTCAATTTCTTTTTCCATATCATCGAGATAATCCAATTCCACTCTGCGCTTTGTGTTATAGTACCATTTTTCCACTTCGGGATCAGCTTCTATGTTTCTCTTTTGGAAACTGTGCAGTATTTTTATACGCCGTACGTGTTCGTTCAGATAATCGTCGGTAATTACGCCTGGAATCCCGACTACGCACACGAACTTTTCCAAAGGTTTGTAAAACACCATTCCCGTAAAAACATCTTGATAGGTCAGATTTTTTTTGTCTTTATAATAGTCGAAGAAATCTTTACCGAACGGAGAGCCTTCGAAATCGAAACCTGCGTCTTCCACTTTTGCAAGTTTGAAAGCCGCATCCCATTTCCCGTTTTGAATTGCATGATATGGATTTTTATAGACTATTATATTATTTACATACACGTTTGCGATTTTTCCTTTGTATTTTTGAAATAAAAACCTTCCCATCTGAGCTCCGGTGGGAGCAAATTTATCATTAAATGCATGTATGTAATTCATTATTATCAAGGCTTTCTTTCCCGGTGTAATCGCATTCAATGAATCGTAAACCCGGATAATCTGCGCTGCCATTATACTGTCCCGCACAAACCTTCCGTTTCTTTTTAATTCTTTCCTCCATAATTTCGAAAGGTCGTTTGTATCTTTTATCGCATACCAATTCCATGGAACATCCGACGGATACCAATTTATTTTTTTCGCTTTTGACAGGCGGCTGTTGATTTTATAAACCCTCGTTAAAAAAGCATGGTAATTATATTTTTCCCACAGTGGCCAAAATGAGGCGTTGCGCTGTATTGTAAAAGCTCTCCGTTTAATTTCTTGGGGAGAGAGATTTTCCGACATTATCAAATTATCCAATTCCGGTTTGATTGTGCTTACGCCGATTTCGGTGAATAAAGTCCCTACGCTGTCGATAAAATAAGGGTCGCTTAGTATATCCGTGTACAGATCGTATTGAACGGTATCCCCGTGATGCCTTTCGCATAACATTACCAAGTCATATTTCTTAAATAATCCCAGAACATAATCTTTTGCACTTGTTTTGTTTTTCTCGATAAAATTTACATACGGTTTGATATCTTCTTTTGGCAAGATACAGTGGGGAACGGAACAGGAAAAAACAAGAAGGGATAAAAATCCGGCAAAGAGTAAACGTTTCATTTTTACCCTCTACTTATTTATTTGTAAAAAATAAATAGCCGGATCGAATAATTTATTATACAAAAAATCCTAAAAACTTTAAATATTATTTTCCGTATATTGTGCTTCGTTATTTCAGTATTGTTGTTAGTTTATTCCCATACCGCAGTTGTCTAACCAATAAGAAGAAATCACATTTTAATTTTATTAATAATAGTACGAAATTAAACCGGTGCCCGGTTTAAATTTTAAAAAGGAAAAAGATGAAAAAATTCGATGAATTAGGTTTGCGGAACGAATTGGTTAAAGCGGTAACCGATTTGGGTTTTGAAAAACCCACGCCTATACAAAATAAAGTAATTCCGCATCTGTTAAAAGAAGAAAGGGATATAATAGCGTTGGCTCAAACCGGAACCGGAAAAACCGCCGCTTACGGATTGCCACTGATTCAAAATATAAATCTTCGCTCAAAAAAAGTGCAAGTGCTGATTGTAAGTCCAACCCGCGAATTGTGCGTACAAATTGCAAAAGATCTTAATTCATATTCAAAATATTTGCTGGCGTTGAACGTAACGCCTGTGTATGGCGGTTCCAGTATCGATAAGCAAATACAAAGTATAAAAAAGGGAAGTCAAATAATTTCCGCTACCCCGGGCAGATTGAACGATTTGATAAACAGAAAAGCGATAGATATTTCTACGGTTAAAACGGTGGTTTTGGATGAAGCGGATGAGATGCTGAATATGGGATTTAAAGAAGAACTAAACTCAATTTTAAATAAAATTCCCGAAGAACGGCAGACCTTGCTTTTTTCCGCCACCATGCCCGATCATTTAATTCACATAGCAAAAAAATATATGCGAAAACCTTTGCATATCACTGTTGGCAAGAAAAATACCGGCGCGGAAAATGTGGAGCATCATGTTTATTTTGTGCATTCCCGTGACAGATATATTGCACTTAAAAGAATAATGGATTATTACCCCGATATTTACGGTATTGTATTTTGCAGAACCCGCCGGGAAACTCAGGAAATTGCCGATAAACTTTTGAATGACGGTTATAATGCCGAAGCTTTGCACGGAGATCTTTCCCAATTTCAGCGGGATATTGTTATGAATAAATTCCGCAATATGCACCTTAAAGTTTTGGTTGCGACAGATGTTGCGGCGCGGGGATTGGATGTAAACAATCTCTCGCATATTATTAATTACAATTTACCGGAAGACTTGGAAGTCTATACTCACAGAAGCGGAAGAACGGGAAGAGCAGGTAAATCGGGAATCTCGATAATTATTGCAAATCTTAAAGAAAAAGGAAAGCTTAAACAGCTGGAAAAGAATATCCAGAAAAAGTTTGTAAAAATGAAAGTGCCCACCGGAAAAGAAATTTGTAAAAAACAAATTTTTAATCTTGTGGATAAAGTTGAAAACGTAAAAGTAAATTACGAAGACGTTGAAGAGTTTTTGCCGGAAATCTACGGAAAACTGGACTGGATGGACAGGGAAGAATTAATCAAGCGCTTTGTATCCGTTGAGTTTAACAGGTTTCTTGAATATTATAAAAATATGCCCGATTTATTAGACCCGGAAGAAGTAAAAAACCGTTTTACCGGTGCGAACAATCCTTCTTCTTTCACGCGGTTTTTTCTTAACATAAGCAAGCGGGAAGATTTGAAACCCGTTCGATTAATCGGTTTGATAAACGATTTGACGGGAATAAGAAATATTCCCGTTGGTGAAATTGATATTCAGAAAAATTTTACTTTTTTCGAAGCCGGTTCCGAATTTGCCGGTCTTTTGCAAAAAGCTTTTAATAACGCCGGCTATAAAAAACGCAGACTTGTTTTGGAAGTAGCGGAAAAACAAAACGGCGCAAAGCGTTCCGGAAGAAAAACGGCAAAAGTTAACAGAAAAAATTTTAGAAACGGGAAAAAGAAAAAGTCCTTTGCAAAATAAATTTTCTGAAAATATAATTTATTTCACAAATATCAATGTATCCAAATATGTACCGTTTGATTTCCGGAATTTGAATAAATATTCTTTTTGGGGTTCTAACGTGAATGTATCTTCAATGGTGATTGATGAAACTATTTGGATACAAACCGCATCTTTCCTGATTTTCGTGAAATATTCAACGTAAAGGATATCGCCCGATTGCGTTAATTTGCGCTTGTCAAATTCATAACACGGTGTTGGAATACCTAAAACGATTTTGAATTTTACAACCCCGTTTGAGTTTTGCACCACTTTAATTTTCTCTGCACTTGCCCGAAGATTGTAAATGTAATTTTCGTCGTTGCCCGGTTCAAGTAAAGAGCATGCAACGGAAAGAAAAGTAAGCGAAAATAATAAAACAAATTTTTTCATCTTCTTTTCTCCCGGTAAAATTTAATATTCAATTTCTCTCGGATCGTTTTCGTTTTCAATTTTGAACCATTCGTCTTCGGTAAACTCCATATCGGTGATTTTATCGATAGGAAGTTTAAGGTATTTGCCGTGAGCCGTTACCGCAACGTTTCCGTTTTCCAAAATAATTTCCCCGGTTCCTTCAAACATCCGGGAAGTTTCGTTTGTTATTCTGGCAACCACTTTCAATTCTTCGTTTAGCGGAATCGGTTTTCTGAATTTTAGATTTAATTCCAGCGTAACGCCCCAGATATTTTCGTCTTTGATTAACATTGCCCTGCCGATTGTTTCGTCCAGAATGGTGGAAGCGATTCCCCCGTGTAATCTGCCCGGATAACTTTGATGATATTCGTCCGGGTGAAAAATCGCCACAAGTTCGTTGTTTTCCATTTCGTAAAACGAAGCTTTCAGACCGAATTTGTTATTAATTCCGCAGACAAAACACATTTTGGAATTATTTTGCTTTGCAACTACAAGATGTTTCATGATTAAACCGATAAAATATTTAGACGAATAATTTAAAATACAAAAACAGGAAGGAAATTTCGGTGTAAAAAATCGGTCTATAAAAAGGAATTAAAATAAAATTAAGCTTTTATTCCCGATTTTTCTTCGAGCGTACGGACGAGAGTGTCCATCAAAACGTTATTTTGAACGGGTTTGGTTAAAAATACATCAACCCCGGCTTTGTAAGCGTTGTCTTTATCGCGTTGGAAAGCATGCGCGGAAAGTCCAACGACCGGTAGATTTTTATATTCTTCCATTTCCCTAATTTCGCGGGTAAGCTGCAGACCGTCTTTTTTGCCGCGAAGGGAAATATCCATTAAAATAATATCAAATTTGTGTTGATCCAGCTTTTCGTAAAAAGTCTCTGCCGAATCGCAAATTTCCAAATCGAACCGTCTTTTTAAAAATATTTGCAAAAACTTTTGATTTTCGTAATCGTCTTCAACGATTAAAAGTTTGGGTTTCTTTTGTAAAGAGTCGCTCATTTTTCCAAAACCTTTTTAATTTATTCTTATTATCGCAAAATTTTCTTATTGTTTAACCGTAAATTGTAAAATTTTTATACCAAATTAAATGATTAAATATCCACTTTGCAAGTATAATCATTTAATTTAAAATATTTTCCATTTTAAAAGATGTTCGCAAAATTTAATTAACTTATTATCGGTAATTAATTAAAAAAAGTAAGAGGAGGCTATGAAATACAGAAAACTGGGTAAAAGCGATATTGAAGTTTCGGAAATAGGATTAGGATGCTGGACGATGGGCGGGTTGAATTGGCAAAACGGCGTTTCCATCGGTTGGGCGGATGTTGACGAAAACGAAGTGGCCGAAGCAATAAATTATGCTATCGATATGGGCGTTAATCATTTCGATAATGCGGATGTTTACGGCAACGGAAGGGCAGAGCGAATGCTGGCAAGGATTTTGGGTAACAGAACCAACGATTTCATAATCGCAACGAAAGTCGGTTGGTTTCCCGGTACGGCGGCACATGCTTACGATCCGCTTCATATTCGACACCAGTGCGAACAATCGCTTAAAAATTTGAATCGGGATTATATAGATTTGTATTATTTCCACCACGGAAATTTCGGTGAAAACAATATGTACCTTGACGATGCGGTGGAAGTTATGTACCGGTTGAAAGAAGAAGGGAAAATCAGATTAATCGGACAATCGGCATATTCCAACGAAGATTTTCTCCGTTTGGTACCGAAAGTTAAACCGGATGTTCTGCAAAGCTCGGCAAACGCAATAGACGATCATTATTTAGCCGAAGGCACACCGGTAAGAAAATTATTGGAGGAAGAACAAATGTCGTTTGTGGCGTTCAGTCCGCTGGCTCAAGGTTTGCTTCTCGATAAATATAAAAAAGAAAATCCCCCGGAATTTCAAAGCGGCGATCACCGTTCCCGTTCCGATAAATTCAAAGCCGAATATTTGGCTTGGCTTGAACCCAAGCTGAACAAATTAAAGGAAAAATTCGGTTCTTCCACGGAGGATTTGGCTCGCGTTGCGTTGCAATATTTACTTCATTATAAAGTTGTCGGTTCTGTAATTCCGGGATTCAGAAATTTACAACAGGTTAAAATCAATCTAAGCGCTGCGGATAAACCTTTGAGCGATGAAGAATTTGAATTTGTAAGAAAAGTCTTTGCCGGAGATTAAGTTACCAGCCGAGATAAAACGGCGGAATTAACAGAAGCAAGCCCGCAATAAACAAAATTATTTGAAGAGGCAGAATCCATTTTGCCCAAACCGGCCATGGTATTTTTGCTAGAGTTAAAATTCCCATGGTTACTGCGGATGTGGGAATTATCAGGTTTGTAAAGCCGTCGCCCAATTGAAAAGCAAGAACTGCTGTTTGTCTGCTTACTCCAACCAAATCGCTGAGGGGCGCCATAATCGGCATGGTTAAGGCGGCTTGACCGCTTCCTGAGGGAACGAAAAAATTAATTGCGGTTTGTACGGCAAACATAACTTGGGATGAAATAACCGGGTGAAAATCTTTAACCGGCTCGGATAAATAGTATAGCAATGTTCCTATAATTTTTCCGTCTTCGGCAATTACCAAAATAGCCCTTGCCAAACCGATTATTAATGCCGTTGCAACCAAATCTTTTGCCCCGTTCACAAATGCACCGGTAATTTCTTTGGTTTTTAATTTTCCCAGAATTCCCACGGTAATTCCCATTCCCAGAAATAACGCGCTTATTTCTTCAATGTACCAACCGAATTCCAAAACCCCGATAACCAAAATAACTAAACCGATAAGAAAAGTAATGAGCACCAATTTATGCGAAGTATCCAATTTTTCGAAACTGTCTATTTTTTCCTTGTCTAACAAAGAATGTGTATGTTTGTCTATTTCGTAAGTCGGACTTGCCTTCGGATTGTTTTTAATTTTCGAGGCGTATTTCGTAACGTAAAATATTGCAATTGCGGTTACCGTAAACCAAACGGTAATTCTGTATCCCATTCCCGAAAAAACCGGAATTCCGGCAATGCCTTGTGCAATTCCAACGGTAAAAGGATTTAGAAATGCTCCGGCAAAACCTACTCCCGCTCCAACAAAAGGAATTGCAACGCCCGTAACGGAATCGTAACCCAACATTAAAGCCATTGGAATAAATATTAATATGAACGGAATTACTTCTTCACTCATTCCGAAAATTGCACCGCCGAGTGAGAACAAAGTCATAAATATCGGTATTAAAAAAATTCTGACGGTTCTATGGTTTTCGTGGGCTTTAACCACGGCGGAGATTCCCGCAGTAATCGCGCCGGTTTTTTGAAAAACCGAAAACGCGCCGCCGACTATCAAAACGAAACCGATGATTAACGATGCTTTAACAATTCCTTTTATCGGCGCCGTGAAAACATCGAAGATGCCCTGCGGGTTGCTTTCTACTTTGTGGAATGAATTTCCGTCTATTACTTCTTTTCCGTTAACGAGTGTTTTATCGAACTCGCCGGCAGGAATAATCCAAGTTAAAATCGCAACAATTATTATCAACCCGAAGATTATCAGAAAAGTATCCGGTGTTTTCGATTTATTTTTTCCCAATAGTTTTTCTCTTTTGTATTAAAAACATTAATTCTATTGAAAGTAGAAAATAAAACGGAACGTATTCAACTATGTAAACCCATGTGTATTCCGTCCACACATCCGCAAGCGGAGATAAGTTTGTTAAGTTTATTGTGAAAAATAAAGAAAGAACGGAATAAAATCCGAAAAACGGGTTAAGCGCCGCCAAGTATCCCAAATACCAAGGATACAAGGTTGCGGCGAAAACGGTAAAAGCAATAAAAACCGAGTAAGCGGCTTTTAAAAAATCGGAATACTTTATTGATATTATTCCAAGTGTTATTACAAACAAAACCGAGCTTATTTCCCGTGCCAAATAACCGTTGCGGAAAATTCCGTTCAGTAAAGAATAAACCGAGCCGTTGAAACTCCAGTTTTGCAAATAAGTGAAAAACGATTCGTTTATTGCCCGTGTTTCCGGAATAATTGGGTAAAGCAAAACTGCTGCGGTTATCAAAAATACCGCTGAGAAATAAAATGATTTTTTCCAGCCGAGCTTTTTTATTAATAACGGAGCAATAATTACCGGAATTAATTTGGTGATTACGGTCAGCGCAAAAGTAAACGCCGCTTGAATATATTTGCCCGAAAGAATAAGGAAGATAAATACGATAAAAAACATAATTCCCACCGCATCAATATGGGAATTGATGAAATATTCCATAATTGGAAGTGGGAGCCATGCGTAAAGAATAACGAGATTCCGGTTTTGTTTTCTTAACTCGAATATTTTAATTAAAAAAACAAACGTAATAAATTCGCATAAAAGGTAGATTAATTTCATTCCCCAATCGGATTCCCCCGAAACAAGATAATTAAAAAGGAAAACGGCTTGGGCAACCGTTGGATAAATTGATGTCATGCTTGGAAAAGTAACTTTGCCCGGCAAATTATCGGAATGCAGAAAATTCAATTCGGGATCGTCCGGCGCTTTTTCGAATGGATTGAATCCGTTAGCTAAAATTTTTCCTTCCCAAATGTATCTGTAAACATCGTCGGAAGTGGAAGGTTCCGCCGGAATTAACGTTATCCGGTAGAGCAATGCAAAAAAAATAATAACGAATAAAACCGGTTCGGTGTTAAACGCTTTGCTCGCTTTCAGAATAATTTTGTTGCCGAATTTTATTGTCCTGTTTCTGATAATAAAGTATGCAATCATAAAAAGGATGAAAGTGAAAGCGTAAACCGACATGTAAAGAATGATGTTTTTTCCGGAACCTTGAAATACGGTAAAGGATAAAAAAGCGAGTTCAATCAGAACAGCAATTCCCAAAAAAATTGTAGCTTTGTTTCCCTGTTGCTTTTCGGACTTTTGCAAAAATATTGTTCCGTTTATTTGTTTTACGTTAAACTCAAAATAAAAAAGAAAATGCTCTTTTTCCGTAAAAAATACGGCTTGCTTTTAACGGAAGGAAAGGATGGGCTACGGTTTTAAATTCTTTTGTATTGGCTTAAAACTGTTAGCTAAAAATTTAACTGTAACCGGAATTGTTATTTGAAAATTTTAATAACCGGTTCTTTTCCGTCCAACATAAAACCCCTGAACATGCTTTTGGTGTTAAACGGCATGGCAATGTTACCGTATTTGTCAATCCCGATTATACCGCCGTCCCCGCCTTGCTTAACCAATTTATCCATCACTACTTTCTCAGCGGCTTTTTGAAGCGGTAATTTAGAATATTCCATTAAAGCGGAAATATCGTAAGCCACAACGTTTCTGATGAAAAATTCACCGTGTCCGGTACACGAAATGGCGCATGTATTATTGTTTGCGTATGTTCCGGCGCCGATTATCGGGGAGTCGCCGATCCGTCCGAATCTTTTGAATGTCATTCCCCCCGTGGAAGTTCCGGCGGCAAGGTTGCCGTGTTTATCCAAAGCAACGCAACCAACGGTGCCGTATTTTTCATCCCGGTTTTCCTTGGCGAACGAAATATTTTTCTTCTCACGTTCTTTTTTAACTTTCAGATAATATTTCCAGCGGTCTTCGGTAAAGAAATAACTGCTGTCCACAAGTTCAACTCCTTGCTCTATTGCAAAAGCTTCGGCGCCATCTCCAGCCAAAAGTACGTGCGGCGATTTTTCCATAACCAACCGGGCAAGACTTATTGGATTCTTGATGTGTTTCACTCCTGCTACGGCGCCGGCATTTAAGGTTTTCCCGTCCATAATCGATGCGTCGAGTTCGTTTGTTCCCTCTGCGGTAAATACGGCGCCTTTACCGGCGTTGAAAAGCGGGGAATTTTCCAAAATATTGATTACCGCTTCGACGGCATCCAAACTTGAACCGCCTTTTTCTAAAATTGATGAACCTTTGGTTAACGCCTCTTTTAATTTCGAAATGTATTTTTGTTTCTTTTCACCGGTGAACGTATCGGGATTAATGTAACCCGCTCCGCCGTGAATTACCAAACCGAATTCCGCTTTCCGTCCGGGCTCTTCCGGAACTTTTTTAAAACAAGAAATAACCGTTAGTGATAAGGCGATTAAAAGTATTGTCGTTTTTATTTTCACTTTCTTTCCCGTAATTTTTTACAAAAGTTAATAGGTTTCATTTTTTTGATGTACTTTTGAAAAACTTATCAATGTAAAATTTTTCCCGGGTCAAAATGTTTTTGTTCTTCGCGATAAACTCTTTTACTTTATTTATAGGTATAACTTTTGAGACTCCGTATTTGTATTTGTAATCCCGTTTAACGTACAGATTACCTTTGTAGGGAATATCCGGATTAAAAGATTTCTGATCGGACGGTTTAAGTAAAAATCTTTTTTCCGCAAACGTGGTTTTAATAATCCCCACAAGTTCAAAGTTCGGTATTCCGTCTCTGATTGCAAAAACGGGACCTCCGCTGAATCCTTTATTTACAACCGCATCAATTAGAAAGTAATCTGCTTTTTCATTCCGCGGTTTACTTACCAAGCCCCTTGTTATAAGTTTATTGTTAAGCGGGTAACCGAACAAATAAACAAGCGAACCCCAATTTAACTCTTCTGGTTTTCCTATAGGAAAATCGAGAACGTGTAACTTCATTAAATTTAGACGGTCGAATTTATTTCCCACCAAAGCCAAATCGAGATCTTTATCTTTTGCCAAAATATTAACCACAATTCCGTCGCTCAGTTCGGGTAGAAAATTTGTTTGTTTTACTTTAATGATTATGCTTTCCACATTTCCGGTAGGAGTACCGTCCTCGTTTAAGTAATATGTAACAGTGGTATCGGGGAAATCCAGAACGTGTGCGCAGGTAATTAAAAGCGCTCTTTTGTCATCGGTGTAAATTACGGTTCCGGTACCGGAGTAGGTTTCGTGAAAATGTTCAACTTCAAGTGCGCTCTTTTTAATTTCGGTGAAATTTTTTTCATCAAACTTGATTTTTTGATCTTCCGAAAAAATGTATGCTTCGAAAAACGCCATTGAGTTTATTAGTTTTACGGAACTTAAAATTTTCTCCAAGCTGGGTGTAGCGTCGGCGTAAGGAAAATCCCCGTCGTATTTACCGTCGGTTAGAATTGCTTTTTTCAAAGTGATTACGTTTGTGGTGCAACCGTATAAGAGAAGAAGGGAAAGAAAGAATACAAAGGGTGAATTTAATTTTTTAAAAGCCATTTTTCCGCAAATGTTAAGTGACGGGCTAAAACAATACTAACTAAAAATTGAATCAATTTCAAACCATAAACACGAAACCGTTTTCTGGAGTTCGTGCAATACCGGAAAAGTCAAACGGCATTAATAATTGAATCGTAAACCGCGCCGGTACTTTTTGCTGAAGGGAAGAAGCTTAATATTTTATTAAGAACTTTGTCTACAACCGAATCGGGACAAGAAGCTCCGCTGGTTAAAATTATTTTTACGTTTTCTTTTGGCGGAAGAAAATGCAAAGAATGTTTTTCGGCTTTCTCGTGAATATCGAAATGATAAATTTCATTTTCCGAAACTATTTTTGTTTCGTCGGTAATGAAGAACGTATTGAATTTATTTTCGAGCAGTTCTACAAGGTGCGAAGTGTTTGAACTTTTATAACCACCTACAACAATTGCCAAGTCGGCGTTTTCTTTCAGTAAACCGTACGTTGCTTGTTGATTATCGTTTGTGGCATAACAAAGCGTATCCCGCGTATCGGCAAAGTGATATTTTATATTTTCCTCTCCGAATTTTTCGATAAGTGTTCGCTTGAATAAATCCGCTATTTCTTGGGTTTCCGAAGCAAGCATTGTGGTTTGGTTTACAATTCCCACTTTGTCAAGATCTTTGTTTACGTCGAACCCCTTTGAAAATTTACCTTCGAACAATTCATAAAATTTATTCTTTTCCAATTTACCTAATATTATATCGCTCAATATTTTTGCTTCGTCGATGTTCCGCACAATAACCGAAGGTGCTGATTTGTTGCTGTGCGAAAATGTTGCCCTTGTTTCTTCGTGTTTGTGCTTGCCGTGAATTATTATCGTATAGCCTTGATTGCCTAATAATTCCGCCCGGTTCCACACTTTTTCGACAAAAGGGCATGTGGTGTTATATCTTCTCGTATCTATTCCCAAGCGCTTTAATTTTTCTTCAGTTTCGATACTGGTTCCGAATGCGGGAATGATTACGATATCTTCCGGAGTAATTTCCTCCCAATCGATAAACATATTTCCTTGGGTATCCATAATGAATTCTATTCCGTGGTCAATAAGGTCTTGATTGACAAGCGGGTTATGAATCATTTCACTCAAAAGGAAAATTCTCTTTCCTGTGTTTTCGTTTATTGTTTTGTAGGCTATTTCAATTGCGTTTTCCACACCGTAGCAAAAACCGAAGTGACGCGGAATTAAAAATTTTACCGGACCGAAATCGAGTTCAGTAGGACTGTAATCCCGCTTTTTGGGGTCTTTCTCTTTTCTCTTTTGTTTGATAAGAGAAATTATCGAACTTTTATATTGATCGGGTATCTCGAATTTTTTCATAATGTTCGGAAATTTATTTGTTGCCCGGAGTAGTATCGATTGTGAAACTCACTCTCAAATTTTCCCAATCGATATTAACGTCGGCGGAATAAGGAGTTTTATAATCGATACTGAACATCAATCTTTCCCTGAATGTATGTTTTACGGGTTTAACTTTAAATCTAAGCAAATCTTCTTTGGGATCGTACTTGAAAGCGCCCCATTGATCAGCAACTTTGTTGAAAATGATTGTCCACTCATCGGGATTCGGAATTGTAAATAAAGCATATTTACCTTTCGGAACGAAGTGACCGTTAACCTTTACATCCGTACTGAATTCAATTGTAGTGGCTTCGTTCGCTCCGGTTCTCCATACTTTGTTATACGGAACCAACCCGCCCCAAATCTTTCTTCCCTTTACTCCCGGCGTGCCGTAAGTTATTGTTACGTCCGTATAACCGATTGTTTGTCCGACAAAGGCTTTGGGACTTAAACGCGGCGGTTCTTTTTTCTGCGCGCTTATGCTCAAGTGCAAAATCAATGATAAAAAGATTATGTATTTTGCGGAAAATAAATAAGTCTTCATAACTTTCTTTAGTTTGTTTTTGCTCAGAGTTACAAAGATATGATATAATACTTGAAAATTCAGTGCATTTTTAAAGTATTTTTAACCGTTAATTTTAATTTTTCGATTTTAGGTTTCATTCCTTCGATTCCTTGTAAACCTCCGGTATGAATTGCGATTATCGTCGAACCTTTTTTAAAGTATCCTTTCCTTTCCAAATCGAAAATGCCGTACATCATTTTTCCGGTATAAACGGGATCGAGTTTAATTCCGTTCAATGTTTCGAATTCTTCAATAAAATTAATCAGTTCCGCTTTAATTTTCGCATAACCTCCGAAGTGGTAATTTAGTTCGAGATGCCAATTGTTAAATTCTTTTCCGGTGAAATCTTTAATTAGTTTAGTGATATTACGTTCCAGAAACGAAGCGCCTTTCAAAACCGGGAAACCAATAGCGTATTTGTGGTTATCGAGTCCGGAAATAATTCCCGCAATTGTACCGCCCGTACCGCACGCCGAGCAAATATAATCGAAATCGATCTCAATATCGTCTACAATTTCCTTTGCTCCTTTCAGGGCAAGCAAGTTTGTGCCTCCTTCGGGAATTAAATAAACGTCGCCGAATTGTTCGTAGATTTTTTCGATAAAATCGTTATCGTACCTTTTCCGGTAATCGCTTCTGTTTACGTAATGAATTTCCATTCCGATTTCTTTGGCAAAAGTAAGAGTCGGGTTAAGCGGTAAATGTTCTTCTCCGCGAATCAGTCCGATTGTCTTAAACCCGAAAAGATTTCCTGCGGAAGCCGTAGCGTAAATATGATTTGAGTATGCACCTCCGAAAGTGAGCAAAGTTTCCTTGCCTTGTCTTTTCGCCTCGATAAGATTGTATTTTAACTTTCGCCACTTGTTTCCTGAAATTGCGTGGTGAAATTTATCTTCGCGCTTTATGTAAAAACGATTGCCGGATTTTATTCCCGGAAATTTTATTTCTTCGAGAACGGCGGCTTTGGTATCAATATGTTTTTCAAAGTTTATCATTGAAAAGGAATTTTATTTATCAAAATATAAAATTATTTCGAATGAAGAATGGAATAATTTAAAGTTGGAGTAAATTAAGTTTTAGATAAGATTTATGATTTATTTGCGGAAACAAATTTAATCGAGAAAACCGTGCCGCCGCCTTTACTGCTTTCCACCGTAATTTCGGCTTTATTCAAATCGCAATATTCTTTCACAAGGGAAAGTCCCAGACCGCTTCCCTCGAAACTTCTTGTGTAGCCTTGCTCTTCTTGTCTGAAAGGATGGAACAAATCGGGAAGGAATTCTTCCGATATTCCGATTCCGGTATCAATCACATTAACGATTAGAAAATCATTTTGTGTGTTGAGAACAATTTCGATTTTTCCTTCCGGCGTAAACTTAAATGCGTTATCCAAAAGATTGATGAAAATTTGTTCAACTGAGTATTTATCGGCGTAAATGAATGTATCGTCCGTCGCTTTTGTAAGGTTGAATTCGATGTTCGATTCTTTCGCTTTGTATTTGTTTTCAAGGTAAAGCTTTTCAAGGATTTCGGAATAAAGGTCGAACGTTTCCTTTTTGGGTTTGTAACTGCCGGTTTGCAGTTCAGACATATTCAAAATCAAATCGATTGTTCTAATCAATCTATCGCTTGCACGGTTGATAATTTTGAAACTGGTATTCAGATCATCGTCTAAATTTTCACCCAGTTGAAGTTTAATTAAGCTTATAAAGTTCAAAATATTATTAATCGGAGTTCTGATTTCATGAGAGATTTGAGCAAGGAATTCGGATTTTAATCTTACCGATTTTTCCGATTCGTTTAGCGCTTCTATAAGTCGCTCTTCGTAATTTAATCTTTGGATAGATGAGCTGATTGACTCGGCAGCCGTTTGAAGAGCTTCTTCCTCCGATTTTGTCCACACCCGGTTTGTGGAAGAATCGTGCATCCCGATTCCGCCCCAAAATTCGTTGTTTACAAAAATCGGAACGATTAGCAAGCTGACAATTTTATTTTTCGACATAAATTTCTTTGCGCCTGCCGATGCGGTACCGATATGTTTCCTGAGAATTTTGTTTTTCATTAAAGTATCAACCCAATCTTCCAAACCGAGAGCGGTAAAATTGACTTTGTCGACGATGTGGCTGATATTGTCTTGCTTTAACCATTCCGCTTTTTTTATAAAGTACAGGTCACCGGTTCCGGATTCGCGATGATATTTGAAAATCCTGACTCTGTCGATATTTAATGTATTGCCGAGTACTTTACAAACATCGTTTAGCTGGGACGACCAATTAATCGGTTTCAGCAAAATTTCGGATATCGATTTTAACGCAGAAAGGATTTTGGCATGCCGTTGCACTTCAATTTCCGCAATAACTTTCTCGGTGATATCTTCTACCGTTCCTTCGTAATAGCTTAACAAACCGTTTTCGTCCCAGAAGGCTTTGGAACTTTCCCTTATATAAATGATTTTTCCGTCGGGTCTTTTCCACGCGGTTTCAAAACCGTAAATGGTTCCTTCGGTTTCCAATATTTCTCTCAGTTTTTCTTTTACGGTCGGATCCACGTATCCGTCCGCTTCGTTTAATTCTTCAAGCGAATCAAATCCGAGTATACTTAACAATTGGGGATTTGCAATAAGCATTTTGCCGTTTTTATCCGAGCGGTACATTCCAAGGGAAGAGTTTTCGAACAGGCTGCGGAATTTCCGTTCGCTTTCATATAGTTTCCGTTCCGTTTCTTTTTGAATCGAAATATCCGTGGCAGTGATAAGATAAGCGCCGGAGAAACCGGAAAAGTCTTCGTCTGTTTTGGTGATTGTCATTTTAACCGGAAAAGTATTTCCGGTTTTGGTAATCAAGAATGTTTCGCCTTCCCAAATATTTTCTTTTTCGTTCACTTGTTCCAATCTGTTCAATTCCCGCGAAAGTTTATTGCCTATCACGGTTTTTATTTCTTTGCCTGTTAATTCTTGGGAATCGTATTGCAATTTTTCGGCGGCGGATTTATTCAAAAACAAAATCTTTTTCTTTGAATCGGTGATTATAACAAGTTCTCTTATGTTTTGTAAAGCTTGAATTAATACCGGATCCGTTTCGTTAAGTTTGGGCAGCGCATTCGGAGAATTAATTGTAAACAAAAAACCGATAATATCATTTCCGTTTTGTTTAACGGGGTTTACGGTAATTTTAATTTTTTTATCCGGCTTTTCCAAGTTTTTAAGAATCAAATTAACGGATTGGGTTTCCCCCGTTGAATTACATTTTTCCATTATTTTTTTTATTGATTCTTTCCCGGCTGAAGTTAAGCATTCGTCAATGCCCGCTTCGGTGGAAAGCTCCTTACCCGTTATTTTTACAGCGTTACTGTTGTAAAAAATTATTTTCCCTTCCTTGTCGGTTATTATTATCGGCAGTTTGATTTTTTTGTATGCAGGGAATAATTCTTCAATAACTCTTTCGATATTTTTATTTGATTTGTTCAAAATCATTTTGCATTTATAAGTTATTGAATTTACTTAATGTAATGTAAACCTGTTCGAATTCATTTGTTTTATCGAAAAAATAATTTGCTCCGGCTTCTAATGCCGCTTGCCTGTATTGCACATAAGGATAATTTGTAAGAACAATTATCAAGGTGGATTTATCCGTTTCCCGGATTCTTTTAACGAGCTCAATTCCGCTCCCGCCCGGCATTCTGATATCCGTTATGATTACATTGGGATTCAATTCTGCAATCAGTTTGTTAGCTTCCAGAATATTTTCCGCTTCAATAAACGCTTGAATGTTCGGCAACTTTGCCAGATGTTCAATTAATCTCTCTCTTAATAATTCCGAATCATCTACTATAAGAATTTTCATATTAACACTTATTTGTTAGCTTTGATGAAAGATACGGTTTTATTAATGAAATAGTATTAATATTAATATTATTTTCTTGTAGGAAAATTCTTACAAGCGAATTGACTGCGGAATTAAGATTCGGTTAAACCGTTTTCGATTGCGTATTTGATAAGTTCTGCGGTATTGTTGAGGTTTAACTTTTCCAGAATTCTCGTCTTGTATGTGCTTATTGTCTTATCGCTTAAGAACAATGTCTCCGATATTTCTTTGTTGGAATAGCCTTTTGCAATCATCGTTAAGATTTGAAATTCCCTGTCGGATAAAATTTCGTGTGCAGGTTGATTTTTACTTCCGGCTATTTCTTCCGCTAGCATTTCGGCAAGGTGAGAAGTAATATATTTTTTCCCTTCGGATGCTTTTAATATCGCTTTTTTCAGTTCTTCCGGATCTGCATGTTTGGGAATAAAACCGTTTGCACCGGCTTTCAGAACTCTTTTTGCGTATTGTTCTTCGGAGTGTACGCTTAGAACAAGTACGGATATTCCGGGATATCGTTCTTTTACTTCTTTCAGAACATCCAATCCGCTTTTGCCAGGCATGGAAATATCGAGTAAAAGTATATCGTATTTTGATTTTTCCAATTTTAAGAAAACATCAAATCCGTCCGAAGCCTCGTCTATTTCTTGTATTTCCGGTATTTCGGAAATTATTTGTTTTAATCCTTCCCGCACAATAGCGTGATCGTCGGCAATCAGTAATTTCATTTTGCTTTTCCCTTTAACGGAAGAACAATTTCGATAGTTGTGCCTTTCCCTTGTTCGCCTGCGATTTTCAAATTTCCTTTCAAACCTCTTACTCTTTCTTTAATTCCGAGTAACCCCAAAGATTTCGGATCATCTATTTTATTTTTGTCGATTCCTTTCCCGTCGTCTTTTACGAAAAGCTTAACCGAATTCTCATTTTTTGCAATAACAATTTTAACATTATGCGCATTTGCGTGCCGGGAAATGTTTGTTAAAATTTCCTGATAAATTCTAAAAAGTGCAACGGAAAAATTCTCTTTCAAATCAAAAAACTCGGGATTAATCTGCAAGTTGCATCCGATACCCGTCCGTTGTTGAAATTCGGATGTAGCCCATTCTATTGCGGCTACAAATCCCAAGTCGTCTAATATTCCGGGTCGCAGTTGTGAAGAGATTTTTTGAACGGTTTTAATTGTGCGGTCGACCAATTTAATCATATCGTTCAGTTTGTTTTCTATGTTACCTTTGGATTTACCTAAATTTTTAGTCAGCCATGCAAGGTCAATTTTCAAAGCCGTTAAAGTTTGTCCGAGGTCGTCGTGGATTTCCCTTGCAATATAGGTTCTTTCTTCTTCCCTAATTTTTTCAAGGTATTCCGCCAATGCTTGAAGTTGTTTTTGACTTTCTTCCAATTTGTTGTAGGTTTCTTTTAATTCCGTAATATTCCGGTTTACTCCGAATGTGCCTACAATTTTTCCGTTTTCGTAAACTGCATTAATGGATGTTAGGGAAATTATTCTTTCACCTTTTCTGTTGTGTTGAATAATTTCGCCGACCCATTCGCCACGCTCTGAAATTTCTTTGCCTATTTGGGCAAAAGTGGTATTTACCGGTTGCGATTTTAATACGTCAAGAATTCTCTTTCCGAGCACTTCTTCCTTTTTCCATCCGTATAATCTTTCGGCGCCTTTGTTCCAATATGTAATTGTGTGGTTTAGGTCGGTATCCATCTCATAATCTTTACTAGCAATAATTGCATCTTGAGCGGAATCAAGCAGTTTGGCTTGATACCTTAATTGACTTTCTTGTTTTATTTTGTCATCTATATTAATAGCAATCACGGATACTCCTGTTACCCGGTTATCGGTAACAATTGGCGTCAAATAAACATCAAAATAATGGATTTGCCCATCAAATTTTTCGTTGAATTCGAAGTGAATTCTGTTTCCTTTTAATGCTTCATCATATTTAGGTTTCCACAAACGTTTCAGTTCATCCGTTAAACCGTCTAATGTGTTTTTGCCTTTACGTGGTATTATTCCGTATATTTGCTTGTACTTTTGCTTTGCATAATTATTAAATATTATAAAGTTATAATTTTTATCAATACTCCATATTGCTTCTTGCCGTCTTTCAATTAAAGACCTCAAATTTGCTTCCGAAGCTTTAATGGTTTCGGTATATCTTTTTTGTTCGGTTATATCCAGAATTGTTACGAAAACCCGTTTCCAATCTTTTTCGAAACCCGGAGCAATAGATACGGTTACAAATATATCTTGAATGTTGCCCGTGAAATCTCTTTGTTTACTTTCCTGGGCAAATTTGGTTTTACCTTCGGCGAGTAGGGAAATCTCATCTTTAAAAGTTTCTATCGATTCCGGAATGAACATTTGCTCAAGACCCTGTAAAATTTGCCGCTTGCTTTTTACTTTTAGCATTCTAACCGTTTCATTATTGATATTTATAATTTTTACCAAACCAATCATTTTTTTTAACTCGTCTGGGTTTTCGGTGAAGTATTTGTTAAAATCTTTAATTCCTTTTTGTTTTAGTTCGTCTATGTACTTTTTACCTTCGTGAAAATCTTCTTCCCAAATGGAAATCGGTGCATGTTCGAATAAACCGCGATAGCGTGCTTCTTCGAATTTAAGATGGTTTTCAATTTGTTTCCTTTCAGTAATATCCAGCACAGAGAAGATAGAACCTTGTGATAAATCATTTTTATCAAGCGGACAAAGGCTAATAATTACATTGACGAGCTTGCCCGATTTACATTGAATAACCGCTTCGTCCGAAGCAACGCCTTTTTGAGCGGCAATTTGATAAAGTTCGCCGATTTTTTGATATTCGTCTTTGTTCGGATAAAATAATTCGGTGGGTTTTCCTTCCATCTCGGATTTTGTATAACCGAGAAAATTACATAAATAATCATTTACGTAATCCAAAACTCTGTTTTTCACCAATCCGATACCGATGGGTGCAGCTTTCATTATTCCCGATATCCGTCTTTCGCTTTCTTGAAGCGCTAATTCGGTTTGTTTTAATTCGGTTATGTCTTGTAAAGTCCCAACTACACGTAGCGGGTTGTCGTCGGTATCGTAATAAACTTTTCCTCTGGCTTGAACGTATTTTATTTTTCCGTTTTTCAAATATATCCGATGAATGATATCGAATGTTTTTTTCAACCGTATTGCCGAGTTTATTTTTTTCTCGACATATTTTTTATCTTCTTCGTATACCATATTCTTAAACGTTTCATATGATTTCTCTATTTCGTTCGGTTGAATTTCAAAAATGTTAAAAATTTCGTCCGACCATTCGATTTCGTTTGTTTGCAAATCCCATTGCCAATTTCCAAGTCTTGCAATATGCTGGGCTTCTTTTAATTGCTCTTTGCTTTTTTGTAATTCCAGGTTAAGCATTTTTTGTTCGGTGATATCATAAATATAGCCTTGTACGGCGTCTTCGCCTTCAAATTCTATTTGCTGTCCTACCACCAAAACGTCAATTTCTTCACCTGTTTTTTTGATGAATTTTTCTTCCGCAAGATTTACTTTTGATTGTTTTTTATCGGTCAAGTTCCTCAATCGTCTTTGTGCAAATTGCAGATACTTGGGATGTACAAAATCGATTATGGATTTGCCCAAAAGTTCGTTTGTATTTTTGAATCCCAAAGTTTCCGCTAAAGCAGGGTTCGCGTAAACAATTTTACCTTCTTTAAGAATCGTAACCCCGATAGGAGAAATTTCGATAAGCTTTTTGTATTTCTCTTCGCTTTTTTTCAAAGCATCTTGCATTCTAACCAGTTCGGTAATATCTTCGGAAATCGATAAAATGCCTTCTTCCAAATTAGGCAGATGAATTTTTGTTTCGCTCAACCGTACGTAAATTTCACTCCCGTCTTTTTTTATACTTTTCAGTGTATGCCTTAATGTTTCGCCATTCATTATCTTTTCTATATTACGATCGAAGCTTTCAAGGTTTTCGGGATGGGTGAAAATTTTTACGTTTTTTCCGATAAGTTCCCCTTTTTCATAGCCGAAGTTTTCGTAAAGGGTTTTGTTGGCATCAATAATATTTCCGTTTCTATCTTCCAGCATTATACCGTTGGGCGCTAAATCGAATAGGGTTCGATAACGCAATTCATTTTCTTCCAATCTCTTTTTGGCAATTACCCATTCGGTTATATCCCGCGCAACCCCAACTATTCCTAAAAAATTATTTTCGCTGTCAACTAGTGTGGTAATTCTGTCTTCTATCCAACGGTATTCTCCTGTTTTAATATTTTTAATTCTGTAATCTCTTTGACCGGAGCCTTTTTTGCTTACTATTTCTTGCGTGGATTTTTTTACGTTTTCAACATCATCGGGATGAACATTTTCAAACCAAACTCTCGGATCTTTGTAAAACTCTTCTTGCTTTATGCCCATAATCTTTTCGGTTTTCGGACTGATAAAAACCACTTTGCCGTTAAAGAGTTTTCCGGGATTTACGCAATCTATTTGATACACAATTTCGTCTATATTGTTCAAAATTATTCTGTACCGTTTTTCGTCTTTTTCCAATTTGGCAACTATTTTTTTTCTTTCCGTAATATCATTCAAAAATGCCGCAATGAAGGTCTCACCGTCAATTTCCAACAAAGAAACGCTTACATCCAAATCAATTAATGATCCGTTTTTACATTTGTGCTTTGTTTCGAAGCGGGCTTTTCTTTTTGTTAGTATTTCTTCAATAAGTTCCTTGATTTTATCTTGAGGGATTTGGGCTTCCAAATCTCGAATATTCATGTTTTTTATTTCGTTCAAAGAATATCCGGTCATTTGGGAATAAGCGGGATTCACGTCAACAATAGTCCCGTTTGTATCGGTCAGCAGAAATCCGTTTAGTGTCGTTTTTAGGATTGTTTTATTTATGTTGATTTCGGTTTGTAATTTTCTGCTTGTTTCGGTCAGTTCTTTAATTTTATTGTTTAAATTAATGTTGGCTATATTTAATAGTTTTAAGTTTTTTGCTTTTTGCCTGTCTTTTGCAACAAGAACAAATCCCAGCACGAACAATAAAACTGTTGAGAAAATGATGGAGAGAACTTTATATTTATAAAAATTCTTTCTTGTTATGTTAAAATGATTGTATATAAATGCTTTTGCATTGTTTATTAAAGAAGAAACATTCGTAAATTTTAAATGGATATCGTTTATTCTTTTGTCGAAAGCGTCAGGGTTTTCATTTAATCTGAATTTTCTTGTTTGCAAAATAATTTCGTCGATTAAGTTTTTTGTTTTACTCAAGTCTGTTCTTATTTTGCCGAACCGTACCGGAAGGATTTCTTTCCCGTCTTTTTTCCAGCCGTTTAAGATTAGGTCTAATTCCTCATGAGCTTTATTAATATGAGAATTAAAATTAGTCCAGTATTCGGATTTATGATAATCGCGGAAATATTGCAAATTCAGATGGGCTTCGTTTACGTTGTTCAGAAGATCGGATACCGTGAAAACCACTTCACCTTGGTTGAAGGTAACATCGGTGGCGGTTTCAAATTCCCGTATTAAAAAAAACAACAGCAGTCCGCTAATTGCGATGTAGAAAAAATATTGACCGATTAATCTGTAAAGATTTAAGATTCTCTTGTTCATTTTGAACTCGAAGATGTTGTTTGTAATTTATCTAACTAAAAACCGGAGAAGGGAAACCTGTACCGGTTTCCCTTTTATTGATTGTTTTCGTTTTGTTTCTCGAGAAGTTCTCCCCACCGGAGTAGTAGATCCCACGAATAAATCCCGTGGTCATAACCGTCTTTCCAACGGATTTGAATTGCGTAACTGCCAACTTGTTCAATCGCGGCAATTTCATATTTACCGGGTTTATCGGGACCTTGGGGCGGAGGCGGATAATGTTTCCACAGAATAGTCTCGCCTTTGTTTCCGGCATCCGGAGATTCATCCCTTAAGAATTTAAGCGGATAATTATATGTTTTACCGTTATCCCAAACTATTGTTAATGTATCTTTGTCTTTTAACTCGATCTTTGTCGGCATAGCCATAAATTAAGATCTCCCTCCATGTTGTGTTTAGTTGTTTCCTAAGATTATCGGTAATCCGTCTTTTCCCGATCCAATTACCACAACTTTTGTATTTGGTGAATTTGCTAATTTTTCTGTTGCTTCTATTCCTTTCCACCTTAGTAAATTAGTGTTTATCCCTTCGGAAACGATTCTCTGAAAATCGCGTATACCCTGAGCTTCTATTCTTTTTCTTTCGGCTTCTTGCTTTTCTTTGTTGAGTACAAAAGTCATTCTCTGACTTTCTTGTTCCGCTTGAAGTTTTTCCGTAATCGATTGGGTTAACCGCGCGGGTAAAATTATTTGTCGCATCGGCGCGCGTTCTATAATAATTCCTCTCGGACCTACCAAACTGTCTAATTCCTGTGTAATCTCCGTTGCCAATCTTTCCCTCGAAGCGGTATATAACGCCTTTGCTTCGTATCTTGCCGTTACTCCTCTTACCACCGAACGGAATTGCGGAATAAGGATTATTTGGGTGTAATTGGGTCCGACGGTTTTATAAATTTCGTTTGCTTTATCGGGATTAAGTTTGTAAAGTAAACTTATTTCCAGTTGAATGGGTAAGCCTTCTTTTGAAGGTACGTTCATTTCTTCTTTTATCTCTTCGGTTTTAATATTAAACTTTACCACTTTTGCCAAAGGGTTTACCAAATTAACACCCGATTTCAATGTGTTGTCGCTTACTTTACCGAAAAAGTCTACTACTCCAACCATACCGGCAGGAACAACGGTAAACATTTGCGCGATTGCTACTAATATGGCAATAACAGAAACTAATCCGGCGAATGTCATCTCCTGTTTTCTGTGGGTTTTTTTTAGATTTAAAAATGCTGCGAATGAAACAATTGCAATTAATATTGCTATTACGAAAACCATGTGAACCTCCAATTATATTTATTAAAACTTAATGTATTATTTTTTTTATCAATTTGGCTTTTCTTGATTTCGTCTTGGAAATTAAAACCGCATCATTGATCAGTTGTTTTGCGGTTTCTATTCCGTTTTTATTGTCCGAAAACAATTCCGCCACAAGTTTGCCTTTAGCGAGTTTTTCACCTAGCGCCGTGTGGAAAATAATTCCCGCTTTCGGATCTATTTTGTCTTCTTTGGTTTTTCTTCCCGCTCCAAGTTCAAGCGCCGCCATTCCGATTTTATAAGTATCTATTTTTTTTACGTAACCGCTTGATCCGGAGAATATTTTTTCAGAGTATTTGGAACGGGGATATTTACCGGGATTTTTTAGGAAAAAGATATTTCCGTTTTGGTGTTCTGCAATTTGCAAAAACTTATCGAAAGCTTTACCGGTTTTTATCATTTCTTTGGAGAGTTCAATTCCTTCTTTTAACGTAGAAACTTTTTTGCCTAACAGCAGCATTGCCCCGGAAAGATTTAGGGATAACTCTAACAAATCGTTTACGTTTTCGCCTTGAAGAACTTTAATACTTTCGTACACTTCAAACCAATTGCCTATATATTTCCCCAGCGGTTGATTCATATCGGTAATAAATGCAATTACTTTTTTGTTAAAACTTTTGGCGGTGGAAATTAACGAATTCGCTAACTCGGATGCATCCGAATTCTTTTTCATGAATGCGCCGCTTCCGGTTTTTACGTCTAAAACCAAACCGTCTATTCCTTCGGCTAATTTTTTGCTCATTATACTTGCCGTTATGAACGGTATCGATTCTACTGTAGCCGTAACATCCCGTAACGAGTAAATTAATTTATCTGCCGGCGCAATGTCTTTTGTTTGACCTATAAGCACCGCGCCGATTTTTTTCAGATTTTTTTTATAGACTTTTAATGATAAGTTTGTTCTAAATCCGGGTATCGATTCGAGTTTATCGAGAGTTCCGCCGGTATGCCCTAAACCCCGTCCGGAAATCATCGGGACGTTAACGCCCGCAGCTGCAACAATTGGAGCAATTATTAACGAAGTTTTATCGCCCACGCCGCCGGTAGAATGTTTGTCGATTTTATAACCATGGATATCGTCGAGATTTAAAACTTTACCGCTGTAAAGCATTGAATTTGTGAGTGCGGATGTTTCGCGTTTGTTTAATCCATTTAAAAATGCCGCCATCAAAAAAGCGGAAAATTGATAATCGGGAATTTTCTTCTTAGTATAATTTTCAACGAGATACGAAATTTCTTCACTCGAAAGCGCTTTCCCATCGCGTTTTTTCTTAATTAATTCAACAGTATTCATTTAAGTTCCGTGGTTAATTGAAAAATGTAAAGCTTTAATTTTATTAGTATCTTTAATGATTGAAACTGAGATTGATATTGAAACTCATTTTCAATATTATTATCTGTAAAATAAATAATTATCCAAAACTTTGAGGTAAAAATGTTTGATGAAAATTATCAATTTACTTGTGTCGACCGCTTTCTAAAATATGTAAAATACGATACCCAATCGAATGAAGAATCGGAAACTTTCCCCAGCGATCCCAAACAATTGGAATTATCAAAAGATTTGGTAGAAGAACTAAAAGAAATCGGTTTGGAAGATGCCCACATGGACGAATGGGGTTACGTAATGGCAACACTTCCATCCAACACGGATAAAGATGTTCCGGTAATAGGTTTTATTGCTCACGTTGATACTTCGCCTGCTGTTAGCGGAAAAGACGTTAAACCTAAAATTCATAAAAATTACCAAGGCGGCGATATTGTTTTGGAAAACGGTAAAGTAATTGAAGCTGATAGCAATCCCGAGTTAAAAGATATGATCGGATTTGATATTATAACGACCGACGGCACAACTTTGTTGGGCGCAGACGACAAAGCGGGCATTGCGGAAATTATGGATGCGATGAATTATTTGGTTACACATCCCGAAATTAAACACGGAACCATAAAAATCTGCTTTACGCCGGATGAAGAAGTCGGAAGAGGAACGGAACATTTCGATGTGAAAAAGTTTGGAGCAAAATACGCTTACACAATAGACGGCGGAACAAGAGGCGAAGTGGAAACCGAAACTTTCAGCGCTGATGCAGTTAATATAGATTTTATCGGTAAGAACGTTCATCCCGGTTATGCAAAAGGTAAAATGATTAACTCCATTAAAATGGCAGCGCATTTTCTCGAGTTGCTTCCGAAAGACAGATTATCTCCCGAAACTACCGAAGGACGCGAAGGTTATGTGCATCCGGTATCGATTAACGGAAACGAAGAAAAAACCACGGTTAAATTTATTATCCGTGATTTTATAGACGAAAAACTAAAAGAATATGAAGATTTACTGAAAGAACTTGCGGATAAAACCGTAGAAGCTTTTCCGGGTTCTTCCATGGAATTCAAAGTAATCGAACAATACAGAAATATGAAAAATATATTGGATCAACATCCGCAAGTGGAAGAATTTGCTTTGGAAGCGCTGCGACGTCTCGGTATCAAACCGATTCAATCGGCAATTAGAGGAGGCACGGACGGTTCGAGACTAAGTTATATGGGCTTGCCCACGCCAAATTTGTTTGCCGGCGGGCATAACTTCCATGCAATTACGGAATATGTAGCGGTTCAAGATATGGAAGCCGCAACAAAAATGATTGTTACGTTAATACAAGTGTGGGAAGAAAAATCTTAAACTAATTTGTTGAATTTTTAACAAAGATAAAACAAAATGTTAGAGTTAGAAAAATTAACTTTCGATTTGGTAGTTAAAAAAGCTACCGAAAAGTATAACGGCGACCTTGCCCTTTCTAAAATTAACGGGGAAGGATTAACCTATTCGGAATTGGGCGAGAAAGTAAAATCCATCTCTTCGTTTTTAAGAGAGAAAGGAATCAGAAAGGGCGACCGTGTAGCTCTGATAGGAGAAAACCAACCTAATTGGGGCGTTGCTTATTTATCTATTACTTCCATCGGCGCAGTGGTTGTACCTATAATGACGGAATTCTCTGCTTCGGAAGTTCACCATATTATACGCCACTCGGGAAGTAAAGCGATATTTGTTTCTTCAAAACTCTACGAAAAAGTAGAAGATTGTGATTACGAGGACGTGCATTCGATTATTTTAATCGACGATTTTTCCGTTGTTCCGCCGAAAACCAGCACTGCTTTTTTGAAAGAAGTGATCAAAAGCGGAAAGAAAGAATTCGAGAAAATTAAATCGGCGGCTTACAAAATAATAAACAAAGATTATGATGAAATAAAAGAAGACGATCTTGCATCGATAGTTTATACTTCGGGCACAACGGGGCATTCGAAAGGCGTTATGTTAACCCACAAAAACATAATCTACGATGCCATTGCCACACTTAAAATGGTAACAATAACTCCCGAGGACAGGCTTCTTTCAATATTACCTTTGGCTCATACATTCGAATGCACGCTCGGTTTTATTACACCCGTTATGGCCGGAGCGAAAATTTATTATTTGGACAGACCGCCAACAGCTTCGGCGCTTATTCCCGCAATGGCAAAAGTAAAGCCGACTATAATTTTATCGGTGCCATTGGTAATAGAAAAAATTTATAAAATGAGAGTGTTACCGGAATTGACCAAGAAACCGGTTATAAAAACGTTGTATAAATTTTCTCCCGTACGTAAGAAACTGCATAAAATTGCAGGTAAAAAACTTATTAATACATTCGGCGGTGAGCTCCGCTTGTTCCCAATCGGCGGCGCGGCGCTCGCTTACGATGTGGAAAAATTTTTACGAGAAGCCGGATTCCCTTATGCAATCGGGTATGGACTTACTGAAACTTCTCCTGTTGTAACGGGAGACGATAACGTACATACGAAATTCAGAGCAAGCGGAAGAGCTCTTGAAGGTATGGAAATTAAAATAGATAATCCCGATCCGGAAACCGGCGAAGGCGAAGTTTTGATTAAAGGTCCGAATGTAATGAAAGGCTATTATAAAGATCCCGAAACAACAAAATCGGTTTTTACCGAAGACGGTTGGTTTAAGTCGGGCGATCTCGGATACATTGATGAAGAAGGGTATTTGTTTATTCGCGGAAGATCGAAAAACGTTATTATCGGTCCGAACGGAAAAAACATTTATCCCGAACAAATAGAAGGCGTAATTAACGATTTGCCGTATGTGGTTGAATCGTTGGTTTATGAAAAAGACGGAAAATTAATAGCCAAAGTACACTTAAATTATGAAGAGTTGGACGATGAGTTTAATTTGCACGGAATTCCGGATCCCGATGCGCGCAAGAAAATTCAAGCTATTCTTGATTCCATATTGAAAGCGACCAACGAAAAAGTATCTTCGTTTTCGAGAATCAGCGGAATAGTTGAACAACCGGAGCCGTTCGAGAAAACACCGACTAAAAAAATCAAGAGATATTTATACATTTAAGAAATAAAATTCACAAGCGGAAATCCGGTTTTATATTAATAAAGCCGGATTTTTTTTATCACATCAGCGATTATTAACCGCTGTATTTTAGCCATTGAATTACTTCGTTCCATTTCGGTTTTTTGCCGGTTTTCAAAATTCCCACTCTGTAAATTTTTGCCGCCAACCAGAAAACCCCAAACATCGTAATGAGATTAATTATACTTGCAAATATTATTTCGATTGCGGGAACTTCGGTAATCGACATTCGCGCGGGCATAACCATTAAAGAACCGAACGGAACAAGCGAAACGATTTTGGCAATAGGACTTGTTGGGTTGCTGGGAAGGGAAATTGCAACGAAAAACGGAATCATTATCAACATCATTACAGGCCAAATAGCCGATTGAGCATCCTGGTCGTTATCGAAAATTGCTCCGACCATTGCGAATAAACCAAGAAATGTAATTAATCCTACAAAAAAGTTAAACAAAAAATAAAGGATGTATGGAAGCTTGATTGAAAAGATAAAATCTTCCGGAAGCGTGAACCAATTTGTGGAAATCACCAAAATTAACGGCGAAAGCCAAATAGCCATTTGTGCAAGACCCGTAATTCCGGTGCCGAGAATTTTGCCGACCATTAACTCCAAAGGGTTTACGGAAGATAAAAGCACTTCCACAATTCTGTTCGTTTTTTCGGCTACAACCGAACGCATCATCATTGTGCCGAGAAAAATAAGACTGAAATAAAGTAAAAAAGTAAGTACGAAAGAAACAACCAGGTTTCCGTATCCTTCTTTTTCAACGCCCAATTCCCTTGAAATTCTAAAAGAATTGAAATCTATACTTTTGCTGAGGTATTCTATATCTTTGGTGGAAATCAATTTGTTTGCAAAATACAAATCGACTAACGCCGAATTGATGATGCCTTCTATTTTTTTGAACACAACATTGTTGTTTGGGTTTTTCGAAAAGTATTCTACATTTTTGTTTTGAAGCGCGCTTTCGGGGATGTAAACGACACCGGTGAGTTTTTCGTCCAATAAATCTTGACGTACGGAATTAAGGAACAAACCGAATTCGTTTTCATTCATCGTTTTGAAATCGATTTTATAGTAGCCGTTTTTTACGAAAGGACGGTCTTTGAATTCTTCCTTCATTTTTTCCGTAATTTGTTCCGATTCCGATACGATAACCAGAGTTGTATTTTCGTCCCCTTCGTAAGTCATTACAAAAGTCTGGAAGCCGAGCATTAAAAACATAAGAAGCGGTATGAGCAGCGTCATGAAAATGAAAGTTTTGGAAAAAAGTTTTTCTCTAAGTTCACGTTTCATCACCGCAAGGGTTCTGTAATTAAACATGATGTAACCCCCCGTTGTTTTCTTCTTGTCCGGCTAATTCAATAAATATTTCGTGAAGCGTAATATCGTTTGCATCGAATTTTTTTATCGTAACGTTATTTTCAATCAATAGTTTCAACAGTTCTTGAATCTTGGAATCTTCGGTAACTTTTATTCCCGTGGAATTTCCAAAATCCGTTATTTTTTCAATAAAAGGCAATTGGTGAATAAAGGAAATATCACCTTCGTAAATCAGGTTAATGTTTCTTTTACCGAAGCGCTGTTTAATTTCGTCCAACTGACCGTTTAAGATAATTTTTCCGTGGTCTATCATTGCAATATGATCGCACAATCTTTCGGCGAAATCCATTAAATGAGTTGAAAGGATTATAACTTTTCCTTGTTGTTTTTTCTCGGAAATTATGTTTACCAATAAATTTGTATTAATCGGATCCAAACCCGAAAAGGGTTCGTCTAAAATTATAAATTCTGGATCGTGTAAAATTGTAGCTATAAATTGTACTTTTTGCTGGTTCCCTTTTGAAAGGTCTTCAATTTTGCTTTGTTTTCTATCGGCAAGATCGAATTTTTCCAAATACTCTTCGGCTTTTTTCTCAATTTCCTTCCCTTTCTTTCCTTTAAGTTCGGCAAAATAAAGGAGGGTTTCCATTACTTTCATTTTTTTATAAAGTCCGCGTTCTTCCGGAAGATAACCTACGCGGTTCTTGAATTCTTGTCCGACCTTTGTTCCCCTTAAAATTACTTCACCGTTATCGGGAACGTAAATTCCCATCATCATTCTTATGGTTGTGGTTTTTCCGGCTCCGTTTCTACCGATTAAGCCGAAAATTGAACCTTCGGGTACATTAAACGAGGCATTGTCAACGGCAGTTAAGCCGTCGAATGTTTTAGTAAGATTTTTAACTTCGAGGGCGTACATATTCTCCAAATTTGTTATGACAAAGGTAATGAATTTAATTTAAGAATTCAGTACGGATCTTAAATCTGATGAATTAACGGAATCATGCGATAAAATGAATTTCTTAAACAACTAAGAAAGTCAAAATGATTCTATTCAAAACAAAAAAATGATATTTTTAGAGTAAACTTCTTCCGTTATTAACTAATTCGGAGATTTTATGGATTTTACAATTCTTGATTTTGCAGTTTTTGGCATTTATATACTTGGTATAATTCTTTTAGGGCTTTGGGTTTCCCGGACGAAAAAAGGACACGAGAGGGATTCGCAAGATTATTTCCTTGCCGGTAAAACACTTCCGTGGTGGGCAATAGGAGCTTCGTTAATTGCTGCGAATATTTCCGCTGAGCAATTTATCGGAATGTCCGGTTCGGGTTTTGCAATCGGACTTGCAATTGCTTCGTACGAATGGATGGCTGCGCTTACTTTGATAATCGTCGGAAAATATTTTCTCCCTATCTTTATCGAAAAAGGTCTTTATACGATTCCGGAATTCATAGAAAAACGGTTCAGCACAAACTTAAAAACAATCCTTGCAATTTTCTGGGTTGCCCTTTTCATTTTCGTTAATCTTACTTCTGTGCTTTTTCTCGGCGGTAAAGCAATCGATACGATAATCGGCACTGGCGACGGCAGTCTTATTTTTTACTCTATTTTGGTATTGGCTTTTATCTCTGCGGCATATTCGTTATATGGCGGACTTTCGGCGGTTGCGTGGACGGACATAGTGCAAGTTATGCTTTTAATACTTGGCGGATTTATTACGACCGTTTTGGCTCTAGATTACGTTACACCCGAAGGAGGAGTAATTAACGGATTTGCTCACATTTTAAATTCCGCCGGCGATAAATTTCACATGATTCTTTCGAGGGATAATCCCGAATTTTTTAATTTGCCCGGTATTGCCGTTTTAATCGGGGGAATGTGGGTTGCTAATTTATATTATTGGGGTTTCAATCAATATATAATTCAACGGACTCTTGCATCAAAATCTATTAAACAAGGTCAGCGCGGAATTTTGTTTGCCGCATTTCTAAAATTACTTATTCCGCTTTTGGTTGTAATACCCGGCATAGTTGCGTATGTTTTATTTACGCAACCGGAAGGCACAACCGTAATGCCGGGAATTAAAGAAGCTTTTACGAAAGCCGGCGGCGGAATTAATTACGATAAAGCTTATCCTTGGTTAATCAAAACGTTTGTGCCGGTAGGTTTCAAAGGGTTGGTGCTTGCGGCTTTAACCGCCGCTATCGTTTCTTCGCTTGCTTCCATGCTTAATTCCACTTCCACAATTTTCACGATGGATATTTACAAACCTTACCTTAACAAAAACGCTTCGGAAAAAATATTGGTAAGGGTCGGAAGGATTACCGCTGGTGCAGCATTGTTAATTGCTATTGTCGTTGCTCCGTTGCTCGGCAACGTTCCGCAAATGTTTCAATATATTCAAGAATACACCGGTTTGGTTAGTCCGGGAATTCTCGGGGTGTTTTTAATGGGATTGTTTTGGAAAAAGGCTACAAACAAGGGCGCAATTGTTGGGGTTGTCCTTTCGATATTTGTTGCCTTCTTATTAAAGTTACCCGCAATCGATTTGCCGTGGATGGATCAGATGATGTATACGCTGTTGATTACCATGGTAATTATTGCCGGCGTAAGTTTAACCGTTTCGCCGAACGACGACGATCCCAAAGGTATTCCGTTAACGGCGAAAATATTTAAAACGGATTCGGTGTTTAACGCCGGTTCATACGTTTTGATGTTGATACTTGCGGTTTTGTATGCCGTGTTTTGGTAAAACGGAAAGCGGAATCTTTGGTTAACGGTTCCGCTACTTACCGAAATATTCGGATTTTAAAATTGAGAAGATTTTTATATCCCGGAAGTCTTTCTTTAGATAAAGATATTGGCGCAGCAATCCTTCTTCTTTCATTCCGGCTTTCAACAAAACTTTAATCGATTGTTCGTTTTCTTTAATACATTTGGCTTCGATGCGGTTGAGTCTCATCTTTTCAAATCCGAACTGAATCACTTTTTTGAGGGCTTCGGTGGTAATGCCTTTGTTCCAATATTGTTTGGCTAAAGTGTAACCCACTTCGGCTTTGTTGTGTTCGGATTCCAAACTTACAAACCCGATTGTTCCGATAATCTTTTTCGTTTCTTTCAGTTCGATTCCCCAGGGAGCGGGTTCGTTTTTATTGTAAAGCTCAATCACTACATTTAAAAATTCGAGCGTTTCCAATTCCGAATGATGTGCGTCCCACATTACGTATTGGGCTACTTCTTCGTCGTGGGCGTAACTGTAAATATCGTTTACGTCTTTGTAGAGAAGTTTTCTGAGAACAAGTCTTTCCGTTTCCAATTTCGGAAGGTTGTTGAATATTCTTTGGGTCTCCATAAAGTAATCCCTTTTTCAATAACGGAAAATTAGGTAATTTTGAAATAACATTATTTATCGCAGATCACATAAACAATATATTCGGAGAAAAATATGATAAGTAAAGAGCTTTTGGAAATTCTTTGTTGCCCCGAAACAAAAGCGGATTTGGTGCTTGACGGGGATTTTCTTGTTTCTACCGATAAACAAACGAGAAGAAGATACAGAATAGAAGACGATATTCCGATTTTGTTAATCGAGGAATCGGAACAGCTCGATTTCGAAACCTGGGAAGAAATAATGAAAAAACACGGAAGGGAAGTCTGATTTTTATCGCAAATATCGAAAAGTTGAGTTATTTAAAAATTAAAGAAAACACAGTGCCTTTGTTTTTTTTGCTTTTTACGTTTAGTTCGATGTTGTTTATTTCCGCATATTCTTTAACCAATGTAAGACCAAGCCCAACGCCATCGTATCTTCTGGTATAACCGCTTTCTTCTTGTGAAAAAATATCGTAAATGTGAGGTAAGTATTTATCCGAAATTCCAATTCCGGTATCCGAAATATTTATTTGTAGATTGCCGGCATCATTTCGGAATATATGGATTTCGATCTTTCCTTGTTTTGTGTATTTTACCGAATTATCGATTATGTGGGTTATCAATTCTTTTACGGTTTTTTTATCGCAAACAATTTCACATCTTCCCGCTTCGTTAATTACTTCCAATTCCAAATTACTTTTTTCCAGTTGCTCTTTGAATTGATTTACAACCGGTTCGATGATTTGCTTTGTTAATTCAATGTTAACAAAGTTCAAATCGAATTTTTTGCTTTTAACTTGGGAAGCGTTTAACATTAATTCTATTGTTCTTCTCAATCTTTCGCTGCTGCGTTTAATTACATCGAAACTTTCACGGAGTTCGTCGGAAAGATTATCTTTAAGTTCGGTTTCAAGCAGCGCGGAAAAACTTAAAATTGCGCTTAAGGGCGTCCGCACTTCGTGGGAGATTTGGGAAAGGAATTCCGATTTCATATTGCTTAATTCTTCCGCTCTCTCTTTTGCCGCTTTCAATTCTTCTTCGTAATTTTTCCGCTCGATTACCCTTGAAACTTGATCCGCAATTAATTCGAGGGTTTTTTTCTCTTTTTCCGAAAATGCCGGTTCGCGCTCGAAACTTTGAACCGATAACACTCCGTTAATTTTGTTTTTGCTTTTCAGCGGAACACCGATAAAGTATTCGGGAATATTTTCTCCGGTTATTCTTTTAAAAGATGTTATGTTTTTTATTTCGGTTTTCTTGTAAAGCAAACTTTTCTTTTTTTCGTAAACAAGCGAAGATAAATAATAGTCAGTTTGATTGTTTCTCGATTTCCCACGCAGAAATACATTGTTTAATTCGTGTTTACCGTTAAATTTCCGGATTTGATAAATCGCAATGTTATCGATGGGAATTAATTGACTGATTGCACTTTGAACCGAATCGAAAATATCTTCAGGGGATTCCGCAACGGTTGCTTCTTGAGAAATTTTAAGCAAAACCGAGCGGATTAGTTCGCTTTGCATTCTGTCGGAAATATCAACCGCAGTAATTACTCTGTTTTTGGCTCCGTTATCGTCCGTTACAATTATGTCCGTTGCAAAAACATACAGGTAAGTGCCGTTTTTTCGTTTAAGTTTAAGTTCTTTTTTAGTTATTTGGTCGGAACCGTGTTTGTAAGATTTCGGAAATGTGGAATATATTTTCTCTTCGACAGGTAAAAGGATTTCGAATTTTTCCCCGGTTAATTCTTCAACGGAATATCCGACCATTTGTGCAAAAGCTTCGTTTACGCGAACTATAAATCCGTTTTCGGCAACCACACAAATTCCGCTGCCGTTCGATTCGAAAATCGAATAAAATAAATTTCCTTTTGACCCGGATTCTCTTTTTTTCGATTTTATTTGTTTGTTTTTTACTATTTCCACAGTTATCCCGTTGATGAGACATTTTCTCCGTTTTATTATCGGTGAAACGTGGAAATTCTTAAGAATCGGATTGTTTTAAGGTGCAAATGCAAAATTGTTACTGACATTTCTATCGAGTTATAACACTGACATTTTTATCAAGTCGTTACAATAATTTTGCGAAACATTATTAATTCTTTAAATTGACTAACCCATTCAGTATCTTTGTTTTCTCATATTTAAGAAAGGGATAAACCTTGTTGATGATAGAAATTCTTCCCGATAAATGCGATTTTTGCGGTTGCTGTGTTGGCGTTTGTCCGGAAGACGCAATAGAATTAAAAGAAGCCGAAATCTTTATTATAGAAGAATTATGCACCAATTGCGCAAAGTGCGTATGGTCCTGCCCGATTGAAGTCCTTGTTTTCAACAGAAACGGAGTGAAGAAGAATGCAGAAAAATAAATACGACGTAGTTGTTGTCGGTGCGGGACCGGCGGGCTCTATGGCTGCAAGATTTGCCGCCGAAAAAGGAATTTCGGTGTTGGTTCTTGAAAAGGACCGCGATGTGGGTTATCCCGTGCGGTGCGGCGAAGCGGTTAGCAGAAAGGGAATCGAAGAATTTATACCTTCGGATCCGAAATTTATTGCTACAACTATCGATAAATTTTCGTTTATCGCTCCGGATGGAACCGAAGTGGTAATTCCGTTGGAAGAGGAAGGCTATATTTTGGAAAGGCGTATTTTCGATTACGAATTGGCTAAAACCGCAGCGAAAGCCGGCGCGGAAATTATGACACGCGCATACGTTAACGGATTGTTGTTCGACGGTGACAAGGTTTCCGGAGTGAAATACGAACACCAAGGCGAACAAAAAGAAATATCCGCTGAAATAGTGATTGCTGCTGATGGCGTAGAATCCCGCGTGGGAAGATGGGCGGGATTGAAAACGCATATCGATTTCAGAGATATGGAGAGTGCCGTGCAAATTACGGCAGCCAATATTTCGGTAGATCCGGAAACATGTTATTTTTATTTCGGGGAAGAATTTGCACCGCAAGGATATTTCTGGATTTTCCCGAAAGACAAAAATTCGGCTAACATCGGATTGGGAATTGGCGGTGATAGGAACAGAAAAAAAAGCGCTTTAACTTATCTCAATAATTTTATGGAAAAGCATTATCCCGGCGCTTCCGTTTTAACCGTAATTGCCGGCGGCGTTCCGTGCGTTCCAACTCTTGAAAAAATTGTTGCGCCCGGAATTATGTTGGCAGGTGATGCAGCACGACAGGTTAATCCGCTTTCCGGAGGCGGAATTGCAAGCGGAATGATTGGCGGAAGTATTGCAGGAACCGTTGCGGCGGAATCGATTTTGAACAAAAACCCGGATCATATTTTCGAATACGAAAAACGGTGGAACGACCGCTTGGGCAAAAGACACCGGATTTTTGACAGAATAAAAAACGGGATTTACAATTTTTCGGACGAGCAATTTAACAGTATTGCGCATGCCGCCGTTAAACTTCCCGTTGAAAAACGTTCGCTCGGAAACATTTTTAAAACTGCTTTGGTAAATAAACCGGCGTTATTAGTAGACGTAGCAAAAGTGTTTTTTACAAAATGAAAAAAATTATTTACGATTTATTTAATAAATACAGCGATTCCATTTTAAGCGAATGGTTCGAAAAAGCCGCGGCGGTTTTCAAGGGCAATGTAACAGGTGAAGAAATAAAACAATTCGGTAAAGATTGTATCGAGTTGTTTTCTAAATTGGTTTCTTCAAAGGGGAACGGAGATTTCGATAAATTTCTTGAAAATTCGTATGACTTGTTCTCACGGTCGAAATTGAATCTTTTGGAGATTAGTCAGATTTTTAATTACGGCAGAAATGCGGTAATAAATCATTTAAATAAGAAAGACAAAGAAAAATTCGATCCGCTGGTTGTTATCGGTTTTTTGGATGAGTTGATTGAAATGGTTTTTGCGCGGTTCAGCATGTATTATCAAGAAAGAAAAACAAAAGAACTAAATGCCAATTTGGAAAACCTTACTTCCCAACTCGAGCAAAGCCGCCAGTATCTTCAAAATATTCTTCAAGCTTCGGATGCCGCAATTATGGTAATCGACCGTAACGAAAAAATTGTGGCGTGGAACAAAGGCGCGGAAAAAATTTTCGGTTACACTCAATCCGAAATTATAGGAAAGCCTTCTTCTTATCTTATTCCATCGGATGAAGAACATAAGGACGAGTTGGATTATATCAAAAAAGAAGTAAGCAAAAAAGGTTCTTTGGAAAATTACGAAACGGAGAGAAAAACCAAAAACGGGGAAACCATCCCGGTTCAACTTAACGTGACCAAACTCGAAAACGGAACCGGAAATTATTACGGCAGAACGGTAATTATTAAAGACGTAACGGAAGTAAAAAGACTTCAACAGCAAATTGACCAATCGGAGAAATTGGCGGTAATCGGACAATTGGCAGCCGGGGTGGCTCACGAAATAGGAAATCCGTTAACTTCCATTTCTTCGCTCGTGCAAATTTTGCAAAGACGTTCCAACGATTTGTTTGTGAAAGAACAGCTTTCCAATATCAAAGAAAATATAGATAGAATTTCCAAAATAGTTAGGGAATTGGTGGATCTTTCCAGACCGCCGAGCAACGTTGAGGAAGTTACGCAAATTAACGATGTGGTTAAAACCGCTTTGGGAATTGTAAAATACGATAAACGCGTAAAAGAAGTTGTTTTTGAAACGAACCTTGATGAAAAATCGCCTTTTATCAAAATTGTTCCCGATCAATTCGTTCAAGTTTTTATTAATATTCTTATCAACGCTCTCGATGCGATAGAAGGCAGGGGAAAAATCAAAGTGATTTCATCGCACGATGAAAAAAATATTTATGTCGATATTATCGATAACGGCTGTGGAATTGACAGTAAAAACATCGGTAAAATTTTCGATCCGTTTTTTACCACTAAAGAAGTGGGAAAAGGAACCGGACTCGGTTTGGCAATCAGTTATAACATCGTAAAAAAAGTGGGCGGCGATATTAAAGTATCGAGCACATTAAACAAGGGAAGTAAATTTTCCGTAATATTACCAATTAATACAAACGAAAAAGAAAATTAAGGAATAAAAATGAGCGCTAAAATTTTAGTGGTCGACGACGAAAAAGCAATCCGCGATTCAATCGGGTTTGTTCTTAAAGAAGAAGGATTCCAGACAGAAACGGCTTCGGACGGCGAAGAAGCTCTCGAAAAAATTAAATCCGATGATTTCGATATTATCATTTCCGATATTAAAATGCCCAAATGGGACGGGATTCAATTACTCGACAAAACAAATCAATATTCGCCCGAAAGTTTTTTTATAATAATGACCGCATACGCATCGATTGACAGCGCGATTAATGCTTTAAGAAAAGGCGCGGTCGATTATTTCATAAAACCGATAGAGTTCGATGACCTGATAATACGAATTAAAAGATTGCTGAATTATAAAAAAGCCGTTCTGGAAAATAAAGCTTTGCGGCAAAGAATTTCCGCTCCCGTCGGTTTCGAAAATATAATCGGAAAAAGCGAACCGATGCAAAAAGTTTTCGAGCTTATTAAACAAGTTGCGCCTACAACGAGCAATGTGCTTATTTTCGGTAAAAGCGGAACGGGTAAAGAATTGGTGGCAAAGGCAATTCATTATAACAGTCAAAGAAAAAACAAAATATTTTTACCGATAAACTGCGGGGCAATATCAGAAAACTTAATAGAAAGCGAATTGTTCGGTCATAAGAAAGGAGCTTTTACCGGAGCTACGGAAAATAAAGACGGATTGTTCAAAGTTGCCGACGGCGGCACGTTATTCCTTGATGAAATAGGAGATTTGCCGCTTAATTTACAAGTAAAATTACTCCGCGCCATAGAAGACAAACAGTTTCTGCCCGTCGGAGGAACGATTCCCGTTAAAACGGACGTAAGAATTATTGCCGCAACAAATCAAGATTTATACGAAAAGACAAAATCCGGTGAATTCCGGGAAGATTTGTTTTACAGATTAAACGTTGTGGAAATTCGTTTGCCGTCGCTCAACGAACGGAAAGACGATATCCCGCTTCTCGTAAATCACTTTATCGAAAAGTATTGTAATCAAATGGGAAAACCTTTGCTTAGAATGGATAACGAAGCGATGAAAATTTTGATGGCGCATAACTGGCGCGGCGGCGTAAGGGAATTGGAAAATATTATTGAGCGCGCGGTAATTTTTGCGCACGGCGAAATTATTACCCCCAACGATTTGGCGGATTATCTTAACGGCGATAAATCGGAAACGCCTTATCCCGAACAATTAAAAGAAGCGGTTAAAAAATTCGAGCGCGAACATATTTATTCCATCGTAAAAAAATACAATTACGATAAGGATAAAGCGGCTAAAGTGCTTGGCATCGGACTTTCTTCCTTATACAGAAAAATGGAAGAACTTAATATCCCGACAAAACCGCTTGATGAAGATTAAACTAAAACAAAATAAATTTATCTACATTTTATTTATATCGATTAGTATATTTGTTAAATAATTAATCGCGAAGATTAATCGATAAACTGAATTTAATGGAAACAGAAAAAGAAAAATCCAACACCGGCGGAATTAACGGTCTTACCAAAGAAGACATGAGCGAGTTGTTAATCGATTCTCTCAATGCTTCCGAAAGGCTGTTTGTGTATCTGAGTAAAGACAATAATTTTTTGTTTTCCGATTCGGTGGAAAATTTGACCGGATACACCAACGATGAAATAAACGGACTGGACGGTAATTATTTCGGAATGATATACAATGCCGATCTGAGAAAAGTAAAAGATTATTTGCTTAATGCCGCAAGGGATAATTCCCTGAACGAATTTACGGTAGAATACCGCATTGAAAAAAAAGACGGAAACTTAATTTGGGTAAGGGATTCCATTAAAATCATCAGAGATAAAGCGGGCAGAATTGAATATGTCATCGGGTTAGTGGAAGACGTTAACGAATATAAAGAGAAAGAAAACGAGCTGATTGAAACCGTTAACAAGGTTAAAGAATTAAGCGCTTCGAAAGATAAATTGATTTCCATCGTTTCGCACGATTTGCGCGCGCCGTTTTCCAGTTTGCTCGGTTTTTCCGAAATTTTACTTAACGAAGAAGATTTACCCGAAGCCGAACGGCGGGAATATCTCGAATATATTAACGAAGCGGCTCAAACCCAACTTCAGCTTGTCAATTATTTGCTCGACTGGTCACGCTTGCAAACCGGCAAAATGAAAATAGAACCGCGGCGTTTGGATGTTAAAAATGTTATAAACAATTGTGTTTCGGTTTTAACCGGCGCCGCAATTCGTAAAAACATAGAAATTACCGTAAACGTAGAAGACGGCTTGTATATAAATGCCGACGATAGGTTAATAAACCAAGCCGTTACCAATTTACTGAGTAACGCCATTAAATTTTCGCATGCCGATAAAAAAATATACGTGAAGGCAAACAGATTTAAAGAAAAGATGATAGAGATAATGATTAAAGACGAAGGAACGGGAATAGAAGAGAAAAATCAACATAAAATATTTAAGATAGAAGAGAAATACTCCCAGACCGGAACTTCCGGAGAAAAAGGAACCGGTTTGGGTTTGGCATTGGTGAAAGAAATTATAGAAAAGCATAACGGCACAATTTGGTTCTACTCAAAAGAAAACGAAGGAAGCGAATTCCATTTCACAATACCCGAAGCAAATAATTTGGTGATGGTAATTACGGGTAATTTGCCGTCCGCTGTTTTCTCGGAAGTTATTCCCCGCACACTTAAAGATTTTGATACGATTTACTCGGAAAACGGTTACGAAGCGATGAATATAATCAAAGAGAAAATTCCTTCGTTGATTATTTTAAATCATCACTTGCAACTTTTAACCGGCGCGCAACTCGTGGAAACCTTGAAAAACAAAGATTCGCTTAAAAACATTCCCGTCATCGTATATTCCGAAAATATGAACGATTCCGTAAAAGAAAAATATTTAAAATTCGGAATAAACAATTTTCTTAATTTTCCTATAGATAAAAATGAGTTGGCTGAAATGCTGACCGTATCGGTCAACTTATAAACAAGTTGATTGCAAAGGAAAAACCACCGGAGCTTAAATGGAACAAAATAACGGAAATAAATATTGGTTTGCTCTTTATACTAAACCCCGGCACGAATTTAAAGCCGAGCAGCAATTAAAAGCTTGCGGCATAGAATATTTTCTGCCGACGGTTACAAGGTTAAAACAGTGGAGCGACAGAAAGAAGAAAGTTAAAGAACCGTTATTTAAAAGTTATATTTTTATTCATGCTAACGAAAAAGAACGTTTGATTGCTCTTGAACAATATGCAATTGTAAGAACAATTTATTTCAACGGAAAACCGGCGGTGGTTCCGGATTGGCAAATTGAAAATTTGAGAAAAATGCTCGAGAAAAACGTGGAAGTTTTCGTAAGGGATGCGATAAAAGTGGGATCGAGAGTTAAAATAGTTTCGGGACCTTTTGCGGGAATTGAAGGAGTTGTTTATAAAACCACAAATCAAGAACAAATGCTTGCTGTTACAATCGATTTGTTAAGGCGCTCGGTCGTTGTTCAAATTCCCAGAGACAGTTTAGTCGAGAAGGTGTAATATGTTAAATCAAAAAGAACTTTCGCAGTTGAAAAAGGGTGACGAGGTAAAACATTTCCTTCTCCTTAACAAAATGGAGACGAAAACCACCCGGGCTAACAAAAATTATTTGAGTCTGGAACTGAGGGATAAATCCGCAGTTTTCCCCGCAAAAATTTGGGATAACTTCGAAGATTTTCTTTCCAAAGCAAAAGAGGGAGACGTTGTAAGGGTTGAAGGCGTAATCGAAGAGTTTAACAATCAACCGCAAATAAGAATTGTCTCAATTGATTTGGCAAACGAATCCGATAATGTTTCGCAAAAAGATTTTTTACCTGTTTCCGAACGTAATTTGAATGAGATGATTGATGAATTCAACAGTTTTGTGAATTCAATACAAAACCGTTTCTTGCGGGAATTATTGGATAAAATTTTGGATAAGAAAACTTTCGAGAAATATATTAACGTTCCCGCCGGAAAAGCCTGGCATCATTCCTACGTTCACGGATTGTTGGAACACACAATTGAGATATTAAAGATTTGCGACTTAATGTGTAAAATTCATCCGGAACTTGACAGAGACCTTTTGCTTACCGGAGCTGTTTTGCACGACTTTGGCAAAACCGAAGAGCTTACTTACGAAAACTCATTCGATTATACCGATGAGGGAAGACTTCTCGGACATATAACAATAGCCGCGTTGAGAATTCAAGAAGCTGCGGATAAAATTGAAAACTTCCCCGGAAAATTACTCACGTTATTGCTCCATCTGGTTTTAAGTCATCAAGGGAAACTCGAACATGCATCGCCCGTGGAACCGAAAACTTTGGAGGCTATTGTTCTATACCATGCCGACGAATTAAGCGCAAAGGCAAACGCCTACAAGCTTGCAATTAAAGCCGACGAAGACAAAGAAGGCAATTGGACGCGCTTTTTGCCTTTAGCCGGAACAATGTTGTTTGCCGATAAAAAACAAAACGGCGAAGAGCCGAAAGAAACTTTATTCGATTAAATAAATTTTATTACATAATCTGAGGAACCGGAAATGAAAAAATTATTTTACGTTTTTATATTTATTTTATTTGCTTTACCGGCATTTGCCCAACAAGCCGGATTGGATTCCCTGCTTGCGCTCGGGGATAAATACTACTCGCAATTCGATAACAAAGCCGCTTTGGAAGTTTACCAAAAAGCCGATAAACTGTATCCCGATAATTGGAAAGTTTTGTGGAGAATCAGCCGAGCGTATGTAGATATTGGCGAACACTTCGACGAAAATATGGAAAACTTCGAAGACGAACAACTTAAAATGTATAAAATGGCTCTGGATTATGCCGATAGAGCGGTTAAACTTGCGCCGAACGAAGCAATGCCTTATGTCCGCCGGGCAATAGCGAACGGTAGAATTGCACTCTTCAAAGGCGTTTTCAGCGTTGCTTCAATTGTTGATGCGGTTAGGGACGATTGCAAAAAGGCAATCGAATTAGGCAACGGCGGTAATATTGTGCAAAGTCTTGCGCATTATATTTTAGCCCGGACTCACGCCAAGGTAAGTCAGAAATGGGCTCCGGCAAGAGCGGTTATAGGTCTCGGTTGGGCAGATTTGGATTCGGCTTTGGTTGAATACCAAAAAGCTATTGAACTCCGCCCCGGATTCATTATGTATTATTTGGATTACGCAAAAGCTTTGATCAGAAATGACGATTACGAAAAAGCCCGGGAAATGTTGAATAAAGCGCTGGCTTGCAAAAAACAAGACGAAGACGATCATATCCGTTTGGCGGAAGTAAAAAAACTTTTGGACGAAATAAAAGACGAGTAAAGTGGAATTCAAAGAAGAATTTCTTGAGAGATTGAAAAACGCCCGGTCGGTTGTATTTTTTACCGGTGCCGGTATTTCAGCGGAAAGCGGAATACCGACTTTCCGGGGGAACGAAGGTCTGTGGAAAAAATTCCGCCCCGAAGAACTTGCCAACTTCGATGCGTTTATCAGAAATCCCGATTTGGTATGGGAATGGTATCAATATAGAAGAAAAATAGTTGAAGAAGCAAAGCCGAATAAAGGGCATTTGGCAATTGCGGAAATGGAAAACTATTTTGAAGATGTCAGCGTAATTACACAAAACGTTGATAATTTACATTCCAGAGCCGGAAGCACAAAAATCTTTGAACTTCACGGAAACATCGAACGAAATTATTGTATTGATTGCAAGACTTTTTACACGCACGAAGAATTAAATGAAGCCGGGGGAGTTCCCAAATGTAAATTATGCGGTGGATTAATCCGTCCGGATGTAGTTTGGTTCGGCGAACCTTTACCCCAAAATGTTTTCTCTTCTGCGGAAAGGGCGGCGCGCAAAAGCGATGTTTGTTTTGTGGTGGGAACTTCCGCAGTTGTTTATCCTGCGGCTTATATTCCCGATTCCGCCAAAAGCGGCGGCTCTTATGTGGTTGAAGTAAATATCGAGCCGACGGATTTAAGCTACAGAGTCGATTACTCGATTACGGGAAAAGCCGGCGAAATTTTACCTGCGGTTTTAGAAGAAGTGAAGAAGTTGAAAACTAAAGAAAGTAAGTAAACTTTGTTTTGGAAAATACTCCTTATTAATTACTATCTGAGAAGAACCGGCATCCTAAGGGAATTATTTTTTTGATTAAGGTAATTTCTAGAAACTCTATAATGTCAAAATTTAAAAATTGTATAACATTCTTTGTATTAAAAAATATTCTTAATAAACAACATCATTTTCATCATTAAACAATGTAATTTCTTTATCAATAAAATCAGAGCTGTCTAAGATTATTTTTTCTTCTTTATACATTGTTTCCACACGTTCTAATGCTTCTTCAATGTCATCAGCTTCTACTTCAATTATTTTCGATAGGGTTTCCGTTATTTCAATTTTAAATTTATTCATAGTTAAACTACCTGATTTATTAGCCAATTAGCATGTCTATATTTTGATAAAAAATCTTTTTTGTTTATTCTATTTTTTTCGCCATCTATGCCTTCATCAATTAATCTGTTTTTGTCAATAGCAGATGTAAAGTGAGTTGCAAATGCACCGTTTAAAATTAATTGACATTCAACTATTTTAGGGTGATTTTCTATAATTATTTTTATTAATTCATCAGTTGTAATCATAATATATCTTTTATCCTATAAAGTTTCATCGATTTAGCGTGTAAGCGTGAAATATAATCATAGTCAATAAATTGTATTCTATCTTTAATATTTCTGAAAATATCTCGATTTATCGTATCAAGAAATTCTTTCTTACGATTATTAGAACTAACTATATAAAATTTGGAATAGAAATCTTGTAAGTCAGTAAACTTTATTATTGAATTTTGAAAATTGGTTGAATGTTCTACTTCAAAAAAAGAAGCAGGCATATTTCTTTCATTAAACCAAATAACGTCAACAATCTTAGCCCTTTTTACTATTTCTCGATAAGAAAATTCGTAAATTTCATGAATATCAGCTATTTCTTTTAATGGTTTTTTAAGAAATATTTTATTCTTGTCTTGTGGAGGAATATATGTCTGAAAGTGTTTAATTTTTCCTATCTCTACTATTAATCCTTGAAAATACGTATGGTTAAATTGATCTTTTTCTTGAATGGAATTTGTCTCTTGAATCTTGAACTGCTTTAAAACTTCATTCTTAAATTCATTTAGTGCCCAAAGACCTGGTTTGATTTTAAAGAAAAAACGATTGTCTTGGACAATTCTTCTTATGGAAGCATATGGTGTTTTAGTTTTCCATTTTGAAACATCAACATTATTATATAAATAACCAAGTGTAGCGAAACCACCATTCGATTTCATTGTATTTATAACTTGTTCATATTGTTTCATCTAAGCAACCAATCTAAAATTTATATTTTTCTCCATTACTTTTTTAGTATTAAATCAGCTCATCAACATTTTCTTTTATCGTTTGATATGAATTTGTTAAGTCGGTATTAATATCGTTTATTATAACACGCTCTATATTCGGATATTTTTCTAAGATCCAAAACAATACGGCGCCACCGCCAACAAATGGTTCAATGTATGTAAATCTGTTTTTTTTAATATGGTCTGGTATAACGTTGTCAATTTCATTTAATAATTGAGCTTTTCCACCAGCCCATTTTACAAAAGGCTTTGCTGTTTTATTTATTATCTTCATTATTTTTGCTATTTATTTATTTTGGCTAATACTGTATAATACGAATAAATATTTTTATACGAAATTTGTGTTAAATATAAATTCTCTTGTTAGGATTTATAGTTTTCACTCAATAAACATACCCTTTCACTTCTTCGTCGGAAGATTCTACTCCCAAACCGTTTGCTATTCTGTTAACAAAATTGAAATAGCTGACGATTAAATTGATGTTCAAAATATCTTCGTCGCTGATTCCGTGAAGCTGGAGATTTTCGATATCGTGTTCGTCTACCGAACCGGGATAAAGCGTTAATTTTTCAGCATAGCTCAAAATCGCAAAAGTTCTTACCGGTAATTCCACGGTTTTAAAATCGTTAATTACCTGCTGTATTTTTGCCGGGTCTTTCCAATAAACATTTAACGCTTCGGCATGATGATTTACGCAATACGGGCAATCGTTAATGGCGGAAACTATTACCGCTATAAGTTCCTTTTCTTCCCGGCTTATACCCGATTTGTTAAACATTACATCCATGTAAAGCTGTAAATGCGATTCCATTACTTCGGGCATCAAACTTTGAATTGCCATTATATTCGAGAGTTTCCCGCGGTTCTTTTTTACTTTCTCGTAAACTTCTTTTACTTTTCCTTCGGCTTTATCTTCTTCTATCACACGAATCCACGGCATGGTTTTCTCCTTTTAATTATTTATTTTCTAAAATTACAAAATAAATTAAAACATGATTGTTGTCAATACGTAAAATAAAAGTTATCGGGATTTGTTAAATTTATTCCGTTAAAAAAGGATTGATTATGGAAAATAAATTCTACGGCGAATTCGATTTCGAAAGACTTAAACAAAGCAGCAGAACAAACGATTACCGCACGGTATTTCAAATCGATAGGGACAGAATTATTCATTCTTCCGAATTCAGAAGATTGCAAGGGAAAACGCAAGTTTTTCTGCCCGGCGAAAGCGATTATTACCGGACGCGGCTCACTCATTCCATTGAAGTTGCGCAAATAGGAAGATCAATCTGTAACTATTTGGTCCGGAAAGAAAATTCACCCTTTTCAGATAATTACTTTATTGATCCCGATCTTGTGGAATCGGCTTGTTTGGCTCACGATCTCGGTCATCCGCCTTTCGGTCACGCGGGCGAAAGAACGTTAAACAGTTTAATGTCCGGATACGGCGGTTTCGAAGGTAATGCCCAAACATTAAGATTGCTTACGGAAATTTTATACCGCAGCGAAAACGACAGACGGGGAATGAATCCTTCGCGAGCTTTTATCGATTCAATCCTGAAATATAAAAACACTTACTCGGAACTCGGCAGACCTGTTAATCATTTCATTTTCGATTATCAAAAGGAATACGTCGATTTTGTATTCGGCGGCAAAACGGCGGATATTGAAAATATCGATTTGAATAAATTCCGCAGTATCGAATGCCAAATTATGGATTGGGCGGACGATACGGCTTACGCAATTAATGATATTGTGGATAGTATTTCCGGCGGGTTTATAACTTACAACGGAATAAGCAGATGGATTGAACAAAACGGAAATTCGCTGGATGACGAAGAAATGGAGATCGTTAATAACTTAAAAGAATGGATAACAAAAGGAAATTATAAACCCAAACTCGGTTCGATAATCGGCGATTTTATTCTCGCTTGTTCCGTTACGGAAAGGGAAACGTTTATGAACGAATTTACCAACCGTTACCGTTATGTTTTAACCGTCGATGAAAAAATTAAAAAACAAGCCGAACTTTATAAGAAAATAGCGGTCGATTTGGTTTTTACTTCGCCGCCGCTTCATCAAGTAGAATTTAAAGCCGACGAAATGATTACGCGAATGTTCAAAGTGTTTACGGATAATTACATTGTGAATAAAAAAGAAACGAAACTTCTACCCGTTTTTACTCATAATTTGATTGTTGGGGAAAACGACGATACGCAAAAAGCCAGATTAATTTGCGATTATATTGCGGGAATGACCGACTCATTTGCAATGCGGGTTTATAAACGTCTGTTCGATCCGGATTACAGCTCACTCAGCGATTTTGATTAAATTTTCACTCCGGATTTTTATTTTGAGTTGTAGATTTCAACACAATAAAGCTTTGCTTTTTCTTTGCGCATCTTTGCGTGAACCTTTTCAAAAATCACTTTTCTAGCTTTTAAGCAATTTGATGACACGAATTTAGCGGCTATTTACAAATTAATTTAAGCACAACGCAAATCTTATTTCTCTTTGGATTTTGTTAATTCCAAAGATTTATATAAATTGGAAACTAAAAAAACTAAAATAGTTTCTAATATGAAAAACGAAGAAAACAGAATAATATTCGTCGCCCGTGAAATCTTTTTCAAAAACGGATTTCATAAAACTTCGATGGATGAAATTGCAAAAGAGCTGAAAATCAGCAAAAAAACAATCTACAAATACTTCAAAACGAAAGAAGAGTTAATAACAAGAATTCAAAAAGATTTTGAGAGCCAAAATAAGGAAGGTTTGAATAAAATAATTTCATCCGACGAGAATACTATACTTAAACTGAGAAAACTTGCCAATTTTATATCGGATATTTATTTGAAAATCGGAGTGAAATGGGCAAACGACTTGAAAGTTTATTATCCGGAAATTTGGGAAAATATAGAAAAAAGAAGGCAGGAAAATATAACTTCCACCTTCGGTAAAATTCTTGTTCAAGGCAAGAAAGAAAATTTTATAGTCGATAAACCCAATGAAATTATTGTGCAAACATTTACTTCCGGGCTTACCGGTGTGGTGAATCCGGAATTTTTAATTAAAAACAACTTCTCCGCATCCGAAGCTTTCAATATCGTTTTCGATATTTTGATTTCGGGTATATTGACTAAAAAAGGCAGAAAATTGTATAAATCAACCAAAAAACGGGAAAAGAAATGAAATTTTTTCAATTTTTAATTTCACTCGGGATAATAATTTTTATCACTTCTTGCAACGGGAATTCCGGGAATAACATTGAAGAATCCGGGACAATCGAAGCTACGGATATTCTGATAAGCTCCAAAGTCAGCGGAACGGTTGAAAAGTTCTTTTTCGATGAAGGGGATAAAGTTTCAAAAAACGATACTATTCTGGTTATTGATCCCGAACTGCTTAAAATCCAATTGAAGCAAGCCGAAGCTTTAAAATCCGCCGCCGAAGCAAAATATAGTTTGTTGGTGAAAGGTGCAAGGGAAGAAGATTTATCGCTCGCCCGCGAAAAACTCAATCAAGCAAAAGCAAATTTCGAGCTGGTTTCGAAAGAAATGCAAAGGATAGAAAATCTTTACAATTCAAAAGCCGTATCGAAAAGGGAATACGATCAAATTTCGGCAAAATTCCAAATTGCCAAATCGCAACTTAAGACGGCGGAAGATAATTTTAAGAAAATTTCCAACATTGCGCGACCCGAAGAACTTAAAGCTGCAAAAGCTAATTTGGATAAAGCAAAAGCGCAAATAGAATTAATAAAAAAACAATTGAGCGATTGCTTCGTTACTTCTCCCACCGGCGGTTTTATCGTTAAGAAATTTGTTGAACCGGGTGAAAACATTGCCCCGTTCTCCGCTCTCGTTAAAATTTCGGATTTGACGAAAGTGAATCTTGTAATTTATATCTCAGAGACGGATTTGGGAAAAGTGAAATTGGGTCAAAAAGCAAAAATTACGACCGATACGTATCCCGATAAAACTTATGAAGGTAAAGTCGTTTATATTTCTCCGGAAGCCGAATTTACGCCTAAAAGCGTTCAGACAAAAGACGAAAGAACCAAACTCGTTTTTGCGGTTAAAATCGCAATCGATAATCCGGAATTCGAACTTAAAGCCGGCATGCCGGCGGATGTGAAAATCGAGTTGTAAACTTTGGAATTCTAAATACGGAATAAGATGCATATTATCGAAATAGAAAATCTTAAGAAAAATTTCGGAGAAATTACTGCTGTTGACGGAATTTCTTTAAATGTTCTGAAAGGTGAAATGTTCGGATTAGTGGGACCGGACGGAGCGGGAAAAACAACTACCATTAAAATTTTGTGCGGACTTCTAAACCCGAACGACGGAAATGTAAAGCTGTTGGGAAAAGATTTGTCCCGGAATGTTGCGGAAATCCAGAAAAAAATCGGTTACCTTTCGCAAAAATTCAGTCTTTACGGCGATTTGACCGTGGACGAGAATATAGAATTTATTGCGGAAATTCATAACGTTTCCGGTTTTGAACAAAGAAGAGACGAACTGTTGGAATTTACAAGACTCAAACCTTTTAGAAACCGCCTTGCGGATAAACTTTCGGGCGGAATGAAGCAAAAATTGGCTCTTGCATGCGCGCTTATTCACCGTCCGGAAATCATTTTTTTGGATGAACCGACTACCGGTGTGGATCCGGTTTCAAGACGCGATTTTTGGAAAATTTTATCCAATTTGCAAAAAGAAGGAATAACGATTTTTATGACAACGCCGTATCTCGATGAAGCAGAACGTTGCAACCGCGTTGCCCTGATGAACAAAGGTAAAATTATCGCCTTCGATACGCCGCAAGATATAAAACAATCAATCGATTTGGAAGTTGTTGAAATTGTGTGTCAACCGATTAGAACTGCTTATAGATTGCTTAAAAATTTCCCCGAATACGACGTTCAAATTTTCGGAGACAGAATCAACGTTTTGGTGAATAATTTTGAAAATGATTTCGTGAAAATAAAATCCGTTTTGGAATCGGGAAACGTAAAAATTACCGATTACAGAAAAGTTACTCCTTCGTTGGAGAATGTGTTTATTCATTTAATTAAATAAAAGTTAAATGGCAGGAAAACGATGAAAAAGATTTTTCTAATTGTAATTGTTGCGGCTTTTGCAACTTACGCACAGAGCGTGGAGTTTACGCTCGAAAAAAGCTTGAAAACGGGAATGGAAAATAGTAAAGAATTAAAAATTGCCGGATCAAAAGTTAAAGAAGCAGAAGCAAAAGCAGGCGAAGTTTTCTCGAATTTGCTGCCGAAAATTAGTCTTAACTCTTCTTACACACGGCTGAGCGATGTGCCGCCGTTCGAAGTGAAACTACCGTTCGGAAATACGAAATTTAAGATTCAAGACCCGATTTTGAACAATTACGCACTCGTTTTATCCGTAAAACAGCCTGTTTTCACCGGATTTAAATTATCTTCGCTCAACTCGGCGGCAAAATTAAATTATGAAGCCGTTAAATCTGACTTCGAAAAAACAAAAAACGAAGTTGCTTTTAAGATTAGAAAAGCTTTCTGGAATTTTTACAAAGCACAGAAAATTTTGGAAATTGTAGATCAAAATCTGTTGAAAGTGAAAACCCAGCTGGAAAAGGTGGAAAATTTTTACAAAAACGGCGCGGTAACCGAAAGCGATGTTTTAAAATTGAAGGTATTATACGCGGAAATGAATTTGCAAAAAACCGAAGCAGAAAACAGAAGGAAATTAGCGCAGATATCGTTTAACAAAGCGGTTGGAATTAATTTGGATTCGGATTCCAAGTTAAATGTGAAAACGATAGAAACTGATAACATAGATTTAAGTTTCCAAAAAATTTTGAAAGAAGCATTTGAGCAGAGAAACGAATTAAAATCGGTTGGATTTAAGATGAACGCTGCGGAAAAAAATGTTTCCGCTTCTAAATCGGGTTGGTTCCCTTCATTGTTTTTATTCGGCGATTTCCAATATAACCGTCCGAACCAAAGACTACTTCCGTTGGAAGACAAATTCTACGATACTTGGGATGTCGGTGTTGCGCTCACTTGGAATTTATGGGATTGGGGTGAAACGTCTGCAAAAGTTACTCAAGCCGAACAACAATTATTTCAAGCTCAAAACTCCTTGAAACTTTTGAAGGAAGCGATAGAAACGGAAGTTTATCGAAACTACCTAAACATAAAGCACGGAAAAGAAAAAATTAAAGCCGCAAGATTGGCGCTTAAAGCCGCCGAAGAAAATTTGAGAGTTGCGGAAGCCAAATTTTCCGAACAGACAATAACCGTAGCTGAGCTGACCGATGCCGAATCTTCTTTGTTGGATGCGCAAATAAAACTGCAAATTTCTTTGGTGGATTTTCAATTGGCTAAAACGGCTCTGTTAAAATCTATGGGTAGAAAAATTTATACGGCGGATAATAATTAAAAGATGAACAGCATAGAAGTTAAAAATCTAACCAAAAAATTCGGGGATTTCGTATCCGTCGATAACATTTCGTTCAACGTAAAAAAGGGTGAAATATTCGGATTTTTGGGCGCGAACGGAGCCGGCAAAACAACCACAATCCGTATGCTCATAGGTGTGCTCGAACCTACATCGGGAGATGCGATTGTCGGCGGTTACAGCGTTGTTAAACAACCGGAAATGGTTAAACGCAAAATAGGTTATATGTCGCAGAAATTTTCGCTCTATAACGATTTAACTGTTGAGGAAAACATCGAATTTTTCGGAGGAATTTACGGAATATCCGAAGATGAATTGCAAGAGAGGAAAAAATGGGCTCTCGAAATTGCTAACCTGAAAGGGAAGGAAAAATTGCTCACTTCTTCGCTGCCGGGCGGAATTAAACAGAGACTTGCATTGGGCACTGCTGTTATGCACAGACCGGAAATTGTATTTCTCGATGAACCTACGAGCGGCGTCGATCCAATTTCGAGAAGGAATTTTTGGGATTTAATTCATGAGCTTTCGGCGGAAGGAATAACTGTTTTTGTAACCACGCATTATCTGGAAGAGGCGGAATATTGCAACAATATTATTTTGATTAACGCAGGAAAAATTATTGCGGAAGGAAGTTCGAAGGAATTGAAATCAAAATATCTCCAAAACACAATATTCGAAATAGAATGCGAAAAAAGTGTTGCGGCGATGGATTTCTTGTCGAAAGCCGATTTTGTTTCCGAAACTTCGATATTCGGAAATAATATTCATGTTTTCGTGAACGAAAAATTCACAGGCAGAAATCAAATTGCGGAATTTTTAAAACGTTACGGTATAGAAAACATTAAGCGGATTGACGAAATCGTTCCGACTCTCGAAGATGTATTTATTCATTTGCTTGAACGGGAAGAGAATGTTTAGGAAAATAAAAGCCGTTGCGGTAAAGGAAATCAAACAATTGTTAAGAGACAAGCGGATGCTCTTCGTTATCATGTTCTTTCCCGTCTTCTTGCTCGGTATTTTCGGATATGCCGTGAATTTTGACGTTAAAAATATCCAACTAGCAATATACGATTTAGATAAATCTCCCGACAGCAGGGGATTGATTAATTACCTTACAAGCTCCGGATATTTTCAAACCGTAAAATATATCTCAAACGATAAAGAAATTAAAACGGTTTTGGATGACGGCGAAGCGCAAGTGGTTTTGGTAATTCCAACCGATTTTTCAAGAAAATTGGGAAGCGGGAAAGAGGAAATTAAAATCCAGTATTTGATTGACGGCGTTAACGGAAATACCGCTACAATAATTTACAATTACGTTAAAAGCGCTACTTTCAATTTTTCTACAAAATATCAAAAAGAGAAGTTAGCACGGCTGGGCAAAAGAGCTTATATTCCGGTTAAACTTGAACCGCTCTTTATGTTTAATCCAGAACTCAATTCCACAAAGTTTTTGATTCCCGGATTAATTGCGATGATTTTAATCGTAACCGCGACAATTACCGTATCCCTTTCGCTCGTTAGGGAAAAGGAAAGGGGAACAATCGAGCAACTAGAAATTTCTTCGCTTTCGGCTATTGAAATTTTGATAGGCAAAACTTTACCGTATATTCTAATTGCTCTTTTGGATGCGGTTTTTATTCTTGTTGCGGGTCGCATACTTTTCGATGTTGTGGTAAAAGGAGATTATATCATTTTGTTTTTAAGTACTATAATTTTTATTATTTCGTCTACCAGCATGGGTATTTTTGTATCAGTTATTTCCGATACCCAGCAAGTAGCGTTCACTATTGCAACTTTTATGTCGTTGCTTCCTTCCATCATTTTATCGGGATTTATTTTCCCGATAGAAAGTATGCCTTATGTAATTCAACTTATTACGAATATTTCCCCGGCGAAGTTTTTCATAATAATTTTACGTGCAATTATTTTACGTGGTGTAGGTTTGGAAGCTTTTTGGCATCAGTTGATATATTTGATTTTCTTCGCCGTTTTGTTTTTGGGATTGGCTACAATATCAAGTAAGAAACAGGCGCTGGCAAAATGAAAACGGTTTTACACATAATTAAAAAAGAATTCTTACAGTTCTGGCGCGATCCGAAAATGGTGGCATTGATTTTCATTTCGCCTATTGTACAGCTTATATTTTTAGGTTATGCTGCTAATTTCGATGTGAAGACAGTTCATACCGCTGTCTTCGATTTGGACAGAACCGAAACGAGCAGAAATTTCGTGCGAAACTTTACCGGTTCACACTATTTTCAAATGGATTACTACGTAACAAATTATAAAGATTTGCAAGAACTGATTGACAACGGAAAAATTTTATTGGGTTTGGTAATTGAAAAGGATTTCGGAAAGAATATCGGTAGAGGCGAGACCGCCCGTGTCCAAGCGGTATTCGACGGTTCCGACGGAAATTCTGCTTCGATTGCAGCCGGATATGTTCAATTGATAACGGCGGATTTTGCCAATAATATTTTGGTTGATTTTATAAACCGCACCGGTCTGAAGACGGTGCCCGCAGCCGTCGCTCCCGAAGTCCGTGTTTGGTATAATCCCGCAATGACAACCAGGAATTTTATGGTTCCAGGTATTGTCGCTTTATTGTTAATGAACATTACTTTAATTTTAACTTCGCTTGCGATTGTTAAAGAAAAAGAAGTTGGAACACTTGAGCAATTAATCGTTACGCCTATAAAATCCAAACAGCTTATTTTGGGTAAACTCATTCCGTTTGCAATTCTTGGTTTCCTTGCCGAAATTTTTGTTTTAACCGCAATGGCAATTATTTTCGGAATAGAAGTGCGCGGCAGTATAGTTTATCTTTTCGCTTCCACATTTCTTTACATACTTTCCACTTTGGGATTGGGAATGTTTGTTTCCACAATTTCCAAAACACAGCAACAAGCAATGATGCTTGCAATTTTCGTCGTTATGATGCCGATGATTTACCTTTCTGGTTTTGCTTTCCCGATTGAAAACATGCCAAAGATAATTCAGTATTTCACTTATCTAATTCCCTTACGATATTTTATGGTGATTATTCGTGGTGTGATTTTGAAAGGCACCGGATTAACGGACTTGTGGGCGGAAACCTTGGCTTTGGCAGTGATAGGAACTTTAATCGTGGTTTTCAGCTCGCTTAAGTTTAGAAAGAAATTAGATTAAAAAGTTAATACCAAAATCAATTTCAGACATTTAAAATAGTTATTTCAATTGTGGAAAGATCACTTAGGCTGTCTCAAAGCTTAAAAATCGTCATCCCCCGACTATACGGGGAATTATCTGCAAACTGTCATTCCGAACTTGTTTCGGAATCTAAAATGAACTCGTAATTTAATTGGGATATTAAAACAATCCACCGTGGGTGGACAAGATGACAGCCCGTATGGACCTTGGCAGCCGTGGGAACGCCCCAACCGCAAATTCGTAGGGGACGCAAAGTTTGCGTCCCCTACAATTAAACCAACCAGGCTTTGTAATATTCCCTGCCGTCGAGGCCCACGCATCGACGTGTTAAATGCTAAATTATTAATTTGCTGTTAATGGCTAAGTGATATTACAATAAAATTTTCCGCTGGTGGAAAAAACCACTTCTTTCCACAAAAAAAGTTTAATATTTAATCAAGTTCAATCCGGAAGAGTTAAATATATTTGTATCTTAGTAATGCCGGGGAATGGAGTTCGGAAACAGTGGATAGTATCATTTAACCTTAACCGGGACAAGCCGTGCCATGTCCCTACAGCTCTTGCGAAAGGAATGAATTTGCAGAAATATGAAAAAGCAACAAAATAAAGCGGTATATTCAGCTCTTCAACACACGCCAACTACACGGATTTATCCGTGGATCACTTAAGCATAAAAAGATATATCCGAACCGTTTCAACGGTTTTTACGACGGAAAAATAAATGTCGCATTCATTAGCAAAAAAATGTTTTATCAGTGGAAACCGATGAATCGGTTTCTTTCTTTACGGTTTGCGTTTCTTAGCCCGCGACTGAAGTCGCGGGCTTCAATCTGTTGGTAGAAATATATGAAACACGAATATATCAGCTCATGGATCAATCTATAGGCACGTTAAGCGGAAGCAAAGGTAACATAACTATGTCTAAAATTTATCATTCCCTGGTGGAAAGGACCACTCCTTTCCACAAAAAAAGTTTAATATTTAATTGTGTCCTGAAAATACCAAGATAAAAAACTACGGCATTAGTAAATAGCATCAAATAATCTTTCGGGACAAGGCGTGCTTTATCCATACACCTCTTGCAGAGAAAACGATTCTGCGGTAATAAGAATAGCATTAAAATGGTGGGGTATATTCAGCTTTTCAACACAACCGCATAAACGATGTTAATTAAATTGTAAAAATTTATTTAATTTAGTAACTTATAATTATAATATTATTTTAGTTCAGCGAATAAAGTCTATTATCATTTTCTGCAGAAAGCCAACCCCACGGATTCATGCGTGGGTTAGTGAATAAGCATAAAAAAAGATAAACCGGAACCGTTTCAACGGTTTTTATGACGGAAAAATAAATGTCGCATTCGTTAGCTAAAATATGGATTCATCTTATATTCGGTACAAAAAACCGATTCCCGATGATCAATGCTTCTTTTGAAAAACAATTATACTCACATATTAAAAATCTGCTAGAAAAAGATTTTAAATCTAAGGTTGAAATAATCAACGGAACAGCTGATCACATTCATATTCTTTTGCTTCAAAACCAAAATCACTCGATTGCTGAATTAACTAAGAACATAAAGGGGAATTCATCCCATTGGATAAATCAAAATAATTTTATAAAAGGAAAATTTGCTTGGCAGACAGGTTACGGAGCTTTTTCGGTTAGCGAATCAATGGTTGGCAAGGTTCGGAATTATATCAAAAATCAGAAAGAACATCACAGAAAAATCAGTTTTGCGGAGGAATACAAAAGATTTGAGGAGAAATATGGTATTAGCGGTGGAAACCGATGAATCGGTTTCTTTCTTTGTGGTTTGTATTTCTTAGCCCGCGACTAAAGTCGCGAGCTTCAATCTTGAAAGGTTTAACGCTTAATCAAGCTAAAAGGGGAAAAGTTAAATATTTAATTGTACCCCAGTAATATCGGAGTATGAACCCCAGCGATAATGCATTGTATATAAAGTAATAGCTTTAATATTTCATATCACAATGTAATGGTTGTATGTGTTTAATATTCCATTAACAACTTTAAAAGATTTTCCATATATTACAAAAACAGGATTGACCAATAAATTACATAATAAATTTTTGTAATAACAAACTTCAGGAGGAGTTTTGAAAAAAGTCGCATATTTAATTTTAATACCAGTTTTTCTGGTTCTTACCGGATGCGCGAAGAAAAACATAGAGACACAACATTCAAAAAAAATAATCTCAAAATCTGCTAAAATGGTAGAAGGCAAAATAGCGGTTACGGGTAACGAACCTTTCACAAAATTAAGTGTGGTTGTAAACGATTCTACCGTATATATTCTTAAATGCGATTCTGCAACTGGACAAATGTTACGAAACAATCAAGGAAAACTATTCAAAATAATTTTCGATAATAAAGTAAAAACAAGTTCGGGGGAAGAGTTAACCGTAATAAAAGTCGAAAAATCGGATAACAAATAATTAACGTTAAGAGGTATTAAATGAAGTTAAAATATCAAATCTTTATTTTTATAATTTTGTGCTTCGGTATTTTGTTTGCTCAAAATAAAACCACAAAAAAAGTGACAGAAAATAAATCATCAAAAAGTTTTAAGATAGATGCTCGGCCTTTTTTAATGGAATCGGAAAAAAAAGTAACGGAATTTTTAAAAAATCACCCCGATTACTACATGAAGCTGAAATTAGAAAAGAGGCAGGCATGGAATTTTAGCGTCGGGACAAAAAAAGCCTGGTTTGCATCGAATTTGGAAACAAACAGTTTTTATTCAGTTCCTTCCACTTGCAGGGCCGTTGGAACAAATTGTTATATTTTTGTGGAAGATGCCATATGGAACACGAGAGTGACTCAAAGCAATGTTGATGCGGTTAAAAACGCATTCGATAATTCCACCCCAGTCGACCCAAATAAAGGAATTTACCAAATAGACACCGAAACGTTCGGCAATCCGCCCGACGTGGACAACGATCCGAAAATTATAATTCTAATTTTAGACATAAAAGACGGATACAACGGTAGCGGTGGTTTCGTCGCGGGATATTTTCATTCCGTTAACGAAGTATCGGGTACAAACAGCAATATGGCTGAAATTTATTATCTTGATGCTGACCCCACGGATTTATCGACTCAAGACGGATTAAACAATGCTTTAAGCACTATGGCACACGAATTTCAACACATGATTCACTTCAATTATCACAACGGAACTGCTGGCAAACCGGTACAAATTACCTTTTTAAATGAAGGGTGTTCAACGGTAGCGGAAGTAATTTGCGGTTATCCGGTTTACCCGCAAAGTTATTTCAATAACGATTATAACGAGTACTTGTTTATATGGCGGAACGGCGATGTGGTATTGAATGATTATTCGAGGGCAGCCAGATATACAACGTATATGTATGAACAATTCGGAGCGGATTATTTGAAAAAATTCGTGCAAAGCTCGTTAGTTGGTGTGCCGGGAATAAACGATGCGCTTAGCAAATTGAATACACCTACAAATTTGAGATTTAAAGAATCGCTTGAAAACTGGTTTCTCGCTAATATACTGAACGATAAAACAATTAATGTCGCTTGGGGGTATTCGACCTCAAATATCAATACTGTAAACGCTAAAGCATTCTTCAACCCGAATTACAATTCGGGAAATATAACTGTGGAGAAAGCTGCGGCCGATTATTTAACTTTCCAATACGGTAAAAACCTTTCTATTAAGTTTAATGACTCGAGTGGCGGCAAACTTAAATATAAAGTTATTAAATATTTAACAAATAATAACGTCCAAATCGATTCTTTGACACCTAATACCCAATATGATTTTAACGAATTCGGCACAACAGTAAATAAAATCTCTTTTGCTATTTTAAATCCCGATATCTCTTCAGCATATTCATACTCATTTACATCAAAAGGGGAAGCGGAAACTATAGAATTGGCATACGATGAAAGTGAACCGACAGGTGTTTTACAATTATCGGATAACGACACGGTATGCGTTGTATTCGATGGTGTTAACGGTGCTAATTTGGATTCCATACGCGTTGCACTTCGCCAAGCCGGTTCGGTCCACGGCGGAATCTACGAATATACCGGTGCAGTAAGACCTTCGCCATTAGGTAAAGTCCTTGTTTCTGATCTTACCGTTACTTCAAACATTGATCAAAAACCACCTTATCCTTATCCAGTTCCATGGCCCAACTGGATTACCGCGGATTTATCTTCTTTTAATATTAACGCATCCAATCCGTTTGTGGTTGCTTTTGTTGTGGAAGGAACGTATCCGCAACAAAACCGGATTATGGTAACTGAACAACCAAATACTAACAACCATAGTTTTACATATTTAAGCAATCCTTCTTCGGGAACCCCGGGTTGGTATATTTTAACAAATTCAAATTCAGGCGATTCCGTATTCACATATTTGATTAGGGCTTACCTTAGCTTCCCTATTACCGCAATAGATGAAAACGATGAACCATTGGCTACGGAATTCCAATTATACCAAAACTACCCGAACCCGTTTAATCCTACAACAACTATTAAATATGAAATACCTGTAGGCGTAAAAAGTAAGACGGGGGATGTAAAACATGGGATGAAAACCGTAAAACTTACTGTTTATGATGTTCTGGGAAGAGAAGTTGCAACATTGGTAAACAAGCGTCAATCACCGGGAAGATATTCCGTAACGTTTAATGCCTTCAATCTGCCAAGCGGATTGTATTTCTACAAACTGACTGCCGGAGAATTTTCCCAAACAAAGAAAATGATATTGATGAAATAGTATCAAATGACCACACTAGGGGACAAGGCATGCCTTGTCCCTACACTTCTCACGAAGAAAAGCCAACCACACGGATTTATCCGTGGATCACTTAAGCATAAAAAGATATACCCGAACCGTTTCAACGGTTTTTATAGAGAAAATAAATGCCGCATTCGTTAGCTAAAATATGGATTCATCTTATATTCGGTACGAAAAACCGGTTCCCGATGATCAATGCTTCTTTTGAAAAACAATTATACTCACATATTAAAAATCTGCTAGAAAAAGATTTTAAATCTAAGGTTGAAATAATCAACGGAACAGCCGATCACATTCATATTCTTTTGCTTCAAAACCAAAATCACTCGATTGCTGAATTAACCAAGAATATAAAAGGGAATTCTTCCTATTGGATAAATCAAAACAACTTTATAAAAGGAAAATTTGCTTGGCAGACAGGTTACGGAGCTTTTTCGGTTAGTGAATCAATGGTTGGCAAGGTTCGGAATTATATCAAAAATCAGAAGGAACATCACAGAAAAATCAGTTTTGCGGAGGAATACAGAAGGTTTGAGGAGAAATATGGTTTTATCGGTGGAAACCGATGAATCGGTTTCTTTTTTTCGGTTTGTGTTCCTGGCCCGCGACTGAAGTCGCGGGCTTCAATCTGTTGGTAGAAATATATGAACCACGAATATATCAGCTCATGGATCAATCTATAGGCACGTTAAGCGGAAGCAAAGGTAACATAACTATGTCTAAAATTTATCATTCCCTGGTGGAAAGGACCACTCCTTTCCACAAAAAAAGTTTAATATTTAATTGTGTCCTGAAAATACCAAGATAAAAAAACTACGGCATTAGTAAATAGCATCAAATAATCTTTCGGGACAAGGCGTGCCTTGTCACTATACATAATGATAAAAATTTTTTATTTTTAGGACATAGATATCCACAAATATAAAACGTATTATGAAAAAATTATTACTGCTCGGCGATGAAACAATTGCGCAAGGCGCAATAGACGGGGGTATATCCGGAATCTACGCTTACCCGGGAACCCCTTCCACAGAAATAATGGAATATGTGCAACGCTCTAAAACTGCAAAAGAAGAAAACATCCACCGTACTTGGTCCACTAACGAAAAAACCGCAATGGAAGCCGCGCTTGGAATGTCGTATGCCGGAAAGCGGGCGGTAGTTTGCATGAAACACGTAGGGTTAAACGTTGCTGCCGATCCGTTTATGAATTCGGCTATTACCGGAGTTAACGGCGGATTGGTAATTGTAGTTGCAGACGATCCTTCGATGCATTCATCACAAAACGAACAAGACTCCCGATATTACGGAAAATTTGCACAAATTCCTTTTTTCGAGCCTTCGAACCAGCAAGAAGCCTACGATATTACAAGGGAAGCATTCAGGCTATCCGAAAAATTTAACGTTCCGGTTTTAATCAGAATTACAACCAGACTGGCTCATTCGCGTTATGCGGTTCAGCTTTCGGAGCGCGAGGCACAAAACGAAACTTCGTTCCCTCAAAATCCGAAACAGTTTATACTTTTACCTTCAATTGCAAGAAACAGATATAAATCACTGTTAAATCATCAAAATGACTTTCTGCAAGCAGCCGAAAATTCCAAGTATAACAAATATATCGAAGGGGAAGATAAATCGCTTGGAATAGTAGCTTCCGGAATTGCGTTCAACTACCTTCTGGAAAATTATCCCGGCGGAAAATGCCCGCACCCAGTCGTTAAAATCAGCCAATATCCATTGCCGAAAAATTTACTTAAAAAATTGTACGACGAAACGGAAGAACTGCTTGTTTTGGAAGAGGGTTATCCATTTATCGAAGAACAAATAAACGGATTATTCAATTATGGTAAACCGGTACACGGAAGACTGGACGGACATCTACCGCGCGACGGGGAACTGAATCCTAATTTGGTTGCAAAAGCATTGAAAATCAATTACCGCCAGGGATTCGATTCGCCAGATTTTATTGCAAACCGTCCGCCCGAACTCTGCCCGGGATGCGGACACATTGACGTTTACAACGCTTTAAATGAAGCAATAAAAGATTACGGAAACGAACGGGTTTTATCGGATATCGGTTGTTATACGCTTGGTGCTTTGCCACCGTTTAACTCCATAAGTTCTTGCGTGGATATGGGCGCTTCTATCACAATGGCAAAAGGCGTTGCGGATGCAGGCATCTTTCCAGCTGTTGCTGTAATCGGAGATTCAACCTTTATGCATTCCGGTATAACCGGACTCATCGATGCGGTTAACGACAATTCGCCAATTACAATAATCATTTTGGATAATTCCGCGGTGGCAATGACCGGCGGGCAACCGACATCGGGCGAAGGACGGATAGCGGAAATTTGCAAAGCAGCGGGAGTAAATCCCGAACACATCCGGAAATTTGTGCCATTAAGAAAAAACCACAACCAAATGGTAGAGGTTTTGCGCGAAGAGTTAAATTATAAAGATGTTTCGGTTGTTATAGCGGAACGTGAGTGCGTCAGAGTTCTTCAAAGAAATAAAAAACTTAAAAAACAAATAGTGAAAAATTAAAATGAAAAAGGATATTGTTATTGCCGGAGTTGGCGGACAAGGTATTCTTACGGTTGCCGCAGCCATAGGATTAGCGGCTATGGAAGAAGGATATTCGATTAAGCAATCGGAAGTACACGGAATGAGTCAAAGGGGTGGCGCGGTTATTTCCCACTTGCGCATTTCGGATAAAGAAATTTATTCCGATTTAATCCCGGAAGGCACGGCCGATTTAATTTTGGGCGTCGAACCGATGGAAGCTGTGCGATATCTTTCGTTTCTTAAATCAGACGGCTGGCTGATTACAAATTCCAAACCGTTTATTAATATCCCCGATTATCCCGAACATGAAAAATTGTTATCCTTCATAAATTTCTTACCACATTCAATAATTGTAGATGCCGAGGATATTGCGAAAAAAATTAAAGCTCCGAAATCATCAAACATTGTTATGGTGGGCGCCGCATCACCCTTTCTTGATATTAAAAAAGAAAATCTGGAAAAAGCTATCGAGTTATTGTTTAAATCAAAAGGTGAAAATATCGTAAAATCTAACATTGAGGCTTTAAATGCCGGTTTGGAAGCGGTTTCTCATAAAGTATAACCAAACATTTTTCGTTCTACTACAAAAAAATTGTTTTTGAAGTAAATATTTTTGTATTTTATACTTGTAAATAGAATTTACGAAATAAAGCCGAAAATTTTTGACGTGTTCATCTTTTTTAATTCCCTCGATTTATAAAACCGAAAGCAAACCTCTAAAATTGAATTGAATGAAAATATTTTCGCTTATTTCGGGTAGATTCTAAATTTTTATTAAATACAAAGTAGGATAAGCATAAAATGCAAGAGAAAAAAAATCCGCATACCTTTCACATTCCGGTAATGGGATTGAGTTACACAATAGACAGTCCCGTTAAAGTAGCACATTACGGAATTTCATCGGTGATTTCCATTGTTGATGACTTTCTCGTGGAAAAGATGAGAGAGCATTACAGTAAAAAGTTAAATATCGAGTACAAACCGATTACAACAAAAGACCCTGATTACCGTGCCGAAAGAATTCGTGAATATCTCAATCTGATAGATCGAATTGTTAGACAAAAATTTGCCGAAATGAAAAACTCCATTCTCGCCAAGGGAAGCGAATTGGAAAAATATGTGGAAATGCTACCGTCTTATTCCGATCTCAAACGGAAGTTTAACGAGATGGTAGAAAAAAACTTTAGTAGGACAAAAATCCAAGAATGGTTAAAGGAAAATATTGTACCCGGAAGTATTGACGTTAACATAATGACAAAACTCGACAAACCAAATTATAAAGGGAAAGAAAAACTTCCCATTGAATATAACGATGCACATGCGGCGCTCCGGGGTTTTGCGAAAAGCACACTTGAATCGTCAATTATTTTGTCGGCTGGAATTAATCCCCGGCTTTACAGCTATATATCTAATTTCGACGAATTTTATCCCGACGAAAACGGCAATATAAAAAAGAAAGTTGTTGTTAAAGTGAGCGATTTCCGTTCGGCTTTAATTCAGGGAAAATTCTTTGCGCAAAAAGGTATTTGGGTTTCCGAATACCGGATTGAATCGGGACTTAATTGTGGCGGACATGCTTTTGCAACCGACGGATTTTTAATGGGACCGATTTTGGAAGAATTCAAAAACCGCAAAGAAGAATTAATTGAACAAAATACCCAATTGGTTAAAAAAGCATTGAAAAAATTAAGAAATTATGAACTCACAAAACCGCTGGAAGTAAAACTGACTGCGCAAGGCGGAGTAGGAACTGCGGAAGAACATGAATTTTTATTGAATTATTACAATCTCGATTCCGTTGGGTGGGGTTCGCCGTTCTTACTTGTTCCCGAAGCCACAGTAGTAGATGACGAAACAAGAAAACTTTTAAGCGAAGCACGGGAAAAAGATTTATATCTCAGTAAAATTTCACCGCTTGGAGTTCCGTTTAACAGTTTACGCACAAATACAAAAGATGCGGCTAAAATCGAATTAATTAAGAAAGGCAGACCGGGAAGCTCGTGCCCGAAAAAATTCCTTGTTTCGAATACGGAATTTACCGAAAAACCGATTTGCACTGCTTCGCGTCAATATCAAAAAATAAAAATAGAAGAACTGAAATCCCTTAATCTTCCGGAAGAAGAGTATAAAAAAGAATTTGATAAAATCACGGACAAATCTTGTTTGTGTTTGGGTTTAGCATCATCGGCATTGATTGCAAATAATTTGGAACCGGAATCGAAAGAAGAAGGCGTATCAGTATGTCCCGGTCCCAATCTTGCTTATTTTTCCAACACATACACATTGAAGGAAATGGTCGATCATATTTACGGCAGAATAAATATTATGCTGCGAAAAGACCGCCCGAATATGTTTGTAAAAGAACTTAAATTATATGTCGATTATCTGAAAGACAAACTTTCGGAAGCAGCAAAACCTTTTAACGAAAAAGATTTAAATTATCTTTTAAAATTCAGCACAAATCTTCAAGAGGGAATTGATTATTACAAATCGCTTTTTGCCGAGCTTAAAACAACATTTGCGGATATTAAAGAGCAGGTTTACGCCGAATTGGATAAAATAGAAATGGAAATTAAAAGAATAAACTACGAGTTGATTCCAATTAAGAAAGCCGTTAATTCCTAAAAAGTTAGGGCGAATCTTTTTAACGGATTCGCCCTTTTATCAAACACACGTTATATTACTTTTCAAATTACAATAATTCTTTTCTTTCTCTGAACTCGATACCCAATTCCGCCAACTCATCCAATACTTTGGTATAAATCATCGGGTGCGTTGGAATTTGACATCCGGAAAGAGGCAGTTCGTCATTCAACAATAATTTAGTGGCAATTCCCGCCGGCGCTCCCACGGTTTTGGCAATTGCCGTGTAGCGGTCAGGTTCCCCGTAATCGGTAAGAGTGAGAATTGTTTTTTCCGTTTTATTTTCTTCGGGATACTCGGCAATCACTTCATGAATCAGAATCACCATATCCCTAGCGCCTTTTGGCAAAGGCATTTTCCTAACAACCAAATCAATTAGAACTTCTGCGGAGGTTCTGTAATTCTTCCCGATTTTTTCTTCGCTGAAAAGTCCGAGCCATTTCAGATTTTCCATAATTTTACCGGTTGGACTGATATTCAAAAAGTTTGCAATTCTGGCTTCCAATTTCGGACCGGCGGCGTTAAGCGGTAAAAACATCTCGGTAAATTCCGCATAAGTTTTATTTTCGGTTTCGGGTAAAATAAGGGTTTCGTTGGGAATTCCCAACCGGATAAGCTCGTGCCACGTTTCGCTCCATCCGGGATAGCGAAGTGTTCCGCGTATCATTGTTTCCACTTTTTGCAACTTAAATTGCTTCTGATAAATAAGTGAATCACGGTTGGGATAAGCTTCCAGAATACCCACTCCGTCTACATCAACTTCCCATGTTCTTCTGAAGACTTCGTGGTAAGGCAAAATTTTAATTCTTCCGTCTTCCAAATATTGAGCTCCGGCTTCCCCTGCCATTACTACGTTTCTGGGATTCCACGTAATGCAGTATCTTAACGGATTGGAATTAACTTCAGGTGCGGGGAGTCCGCTACCATAAGAAATAAAACTTTTTATGTGTCCGTTTTTGCTTCTTATTTCGTGTATCAAACGCATTGCCGCCATGTGATCGATACCGGGATCGAGTCCCATTTCATTAAGAATCAATATTCCCTTTCTTACGGCGTCTTTGTGTAAATCGGTTACACGCGGATCTTCGTACGAAGCGGATATTACATGCTTTCCGTAACGCAAACATTCCAAAGCAATAAGATATTGAAAAACCGGCGCCAAAAAATTAACCACAACATCTGCGTGTTTAATTAATGTCTGGCGCATTACCGCATCATTCACATCAAATTCAACGGCGTTTCCGCGCGGGAACCCGTTAACGCTTTTTCTTGCCAATTCATAATTCTTATCGCAAACGGTAACAAACCAATTATATTTTTCGGCTTGTTCCAAAAGGTAGGAAATTAAATACGGAGCGCTATACCCGGCGCCCAACACCAATACGTTTTTCATGATTAAAATTCCTTACAAATTAAAAAGCTCAATAACCGGAAAAATTTATTATGAAAACATCAGCATTTTTTTTGAACTATGAAAGATTTTTTTCCTATTAAATTAATCGAACTCTAATCCAGATATTTTAACAAATATTTAAAATTGCCGGTTAACGAACCTTTGTGAGCAATTACCGCTCCGCGGAATTCTTTGGGAATATCCAAATTTTCCAACGGCTGGGAATAATCGGCAAACGCAAGTTTTTCCACAAACGGCAGAAGCGCATTTCCGAAAAATTCGGATGATTCCGCAGGAAGCTCCGCGGGTAATTTATCCACGGCAAGAATTACGGGACCGTTACCTTCCCATCCGTCAATTGTTTTTCCGGTAAGCGGTTCATACACGAAAGCGGGATTATCGGAAGTAGTAATCTTCGTCGTTAATTCAATCGACCCTTCCACATCGCAAGCGATATCACCTATTACTTTGAGTTTGGGATTGTGATTTTCGGAATAAAATTTTTTCATAAAATCTTTGGTAACCAACTTATCAAATTCCGGAGCCCAGAAAATTCCGTTTACCAATATTGTGAGATAAGGAATATATTTGTGGAAAATGCTTTCAAACTCTTCGGGATGTGCGGACACATATTTGGAATCCCAATCCGTTTTTCCGTTTTTATTTTTATAAATATCAAATTTTGAAAATTCAACTTTATAAACTTTATTTGCCGAATGGTTTCCGTTTTGAACAAATTCTTCCAATTCAGCAGCTTTTATCGTTTGCACCGGTAACAAATCGTAAATATTTTGCGCGCCTTTTGATACATTACCGTAACCTGTAAACCCGGCGATGAGGGGAACTATTTCCGCAGGCAATCCATTTTCTTCTATTTCTTTTCCTACCTTGCGAATTTCTTCTTTTGCTTCAGCAAGGTTTTTATAAAACTTTGCTTGTTTAATTCTTGCAAAAGGAGTTTCTATCCCTTCGGATAAATGCCTTCTGCCCAACAGCCAAAGTGTATTTATCATTCCCGCATAACCGGCGTAATTCCCGAAAAAGATAATCCTTTTCCCTTCTTCGTTTTTCACCAATTCGTAATCGAGCAAAGTAATTTTCCGGTTTAATATTTCTTTTAACATCGGCATGTTGTACGATTGCCCTTTAATGGTATGCGAGAAAAAACAAAAAGCTTTTCCGGGAATTAAATCTTCGATCGGCACTTCTTTAACGCCGAAAATAATATCACATTCCGATAAATCGTCGGTTATTTCGGCGCCTGCTTGAAGATATTCCGAATCCGTAAAAACACGTTGGGACGAACTTTCTACGAAAACATTCAAATCGGGATTTTCTAAAAGTTTTTTAACTTGTCGTGGAGTTAAAGGAGCTCTTTTTTCGGTTGGGTATTTAGATTCTCTTCTAATTCCGATATTTTTTTTCATAACCACCATCTATCCGTATAATTTGAAGAATAACACATTTCAAGAGAACTAAAAAATAATCAGCAAAGATAATAAAAAGAACCGAATTTTTACTTTACGAACTGTTTGTATTTTTCGTAGCGGTCTAAAATTTCTTTAACATAATTTACTGTTTCTATTCCACTGCAATATCCGTTTCTTACCACTTCGTCGTTATAAAATTTCGGCTCGGATTTTTTTAACAGGAAAAACTCTACGTTGTTTTCCCATACGTCGGGATTGGCGCCGTATTTCCTGGCTAATTTTCTTGCGTCGAGAATATGTCCGTAACCAATATTGTAAGATGCCAGAACAAATTTAATCCGTTCGTTTTTATCTTTAATATATTTTGACAAAAGATTGTCCAGCCACTTGAGATATTTCACGCCTGCTTTCAAACTTTGATGAGGATCTTTAGGATTTTCCGCGCCGAAGTGCTTTGCCGTGTTGGGAAGCAATTGCATTAAACCAACTGCGCCCGCCCAAGATTTGGCGTTTGGATTGAATTGCGATTCCTGGTAAATTAACGAAGCTAAAAGTCTCCAATCCCAATCAATTTCCTTAGCATACTTTTTTATTTCATTATCAAAAGGTGAAATTTTACCGCCGTAAAAAGTTGCAAATTCACTTCTTAATCTTTTACGTATCCGTCGCCTGTCGGTAAAATATTTTTTATAAATCATATAAAATTCGAGCGTATTGCTTACTTCATTTAACCAATTATTTACGGTATCCAACAAAGCCTTTGAATTTTTACGAACAGCCCACGCAATTTTCTGAGGGAACGATACGGGCATGTGAACATCCAAATCGGTGTAGTACGATTGGTTAAGCAAAGCAACGTTTTCATCGGCAATCGTATAATCGATTTTACCTTCGGCAACCATTCGAATTAAATCTTCCACGCTTAGTTCGGGATCGGCTTCCACAATATTTATTTCTCCCCCTATTTCATCCGAAAGATTTTTCAATCTGCTTACAAATGCCGATCCGCTTCTTACGTGAATTGTCTTTCCTTCAAGCTGCAACGGCGAAGTAATCATTTTTTTTTCGATATTATGCAGTTTCATTCTTCGCCAACCCTTGGGTTTTCTTTGTACAAGAACTTGTTTTGTAATGTAAAGCGGCTTTGTAAACGCAACTTTTTTAGCTCTGTCTTTTGTTACCGTTAGATTAAAAGTAATAATATCGCCTTCACCGTTATTCAGCATTTCGAACATTTTGTTAATGTCTTTTACTATTTTTATCTCGAGTTTCAAACCCCAATATTCGGCTAACTTATTTACAAGTTCATAATCATAACCCATCGGCTCACCTTTGTAAATAAAATAGCTGTATGCATTATAACCGGTAATTGCAACTAATTTACGACGATTGATAATTTCGGGAAGGTCTATTTGTGAAATTTGTTTTTGTTTGGAAGGTTTATTACAACCCGGAACGGAAAACAATAAAGTAAAAAACAGAAAAATTCGTATTGTACGGATAAGTGTTCCGTTTCGCATAGTTAAAGTTTTCCGAGTAAAATAAGTAATAAACGTAACTCCCAGGTTTATTTTAACATAAAGAAAATAAATTTTCAAGTTGATTTATTTTTATTTTGGTAAGGTTAATTATTAGTCCGAAATGTAGACAAACCATAAAAATCTCCGGTTCAAAATCAAAATATTGCTCAAGTTGTAAAAGTTCTATAAGTTTCGATTTCGAACGAATATTAACAACTGTCATTTAACGGATAAAAAATATGGTTTGAATGTATAATATTTCATAAAATCTTTACCAACTTTTTTACAAATGAATCTTTTTACCATATTTTTCATCAAATTTATTTGGTAAAAAACAGAAAGAGGTGAAAAAATGTATATCGACGACAAAATAAAAGAAGAAATAAAAAAACAACTTTCCGTAATGAACAAAAAAGTGAAAATAGTAAATTTCACACAAGAACTTGAATGTCAATTCTGCAGGGAAACAAGACAATTGCTAACGGAGCTGGCAGACATTTCCGATAAGCTTGAAATAGAAGTCTATAATTTCCTAAATGATAAAGAAATGACCGAGAAATACGGCGTTGATAAAATTCCCGCAACGGTATTGTTAGACGAAAACGGAACCGATTACGGGATAAAATATTACGGAATTCCCAGCGGATACGAATTTTCGTCTTTGCTTGAAGATATTATTATGCTGAGCACCGGGAACACAAATCTGCCGGCAAATGTAGAAGAAGAAGTTAAAAAGATAGACCGTCCGGTTCACATGCAAGTTTTTGTTACACCGACTTGCCCATACTGTCCGCGTGCGGTGTTAACTGCACATAAATTTGCGTATCTTAACAATCAAATTAAATCGGATATGGTAGAAGCAACGGAATTTCCGCATTTATCAAATAAATATAACGTACGCGGAGTACCGAGAACCGTAATTAACGAAACCGAATTTATAGAGGGTGCGGTTCCCGAAAATATGTTTTTGGATAAAATTAAAGAGTCTTTGCAGAAAGCCGGTGTTAATCAATGAAAATAAACAAATCGATATTACTTAAACGTGTTCTGCCCGTTGTTTTGGGCGGAGCAATTGGTTACGCATATTATTATTTTATCGGTTGTAAATCCGGTAGTTGTCCGATTACCAGCAATCCGTATATTTCCGTAATTTACGGTGCGTCAATCGGAATAATTTACGCATTACCTTCTTCAAAGAAAAAAAACGGGAAAGAAGATGAACACGAAAATAACTAAGGATATTGAAATTGAGGACTTGGTGAACATTTTGCCCGATGCCGTGGTTTATTTGATGGAACAAGGAATACGTTGTTTAAGATGCGGCGAACCTATTTGGGGAACGTTGGAATCTGCGGCAAAAGAAAAAGGCTTTTCCGATGAAGACATCAAGAAATTCGTTGAAGAGCTTAACAAAATGGCAAGCAAAAATTAATTAAATACTAAACAAATAATGAAGTTGGAGACGATATGAATCAACCTAATGAAAAAAATAAACCGGCAGGTTTTCTTTCCGACCCTAAAAAGAGAAGCTATCTCTATACAGGCGGTTTTTTATTGATTATACTAATTTTGTTCATCATAAATAATATTAACGGTGAACCCGAAGAAGGACCGTTACCGCCAAATTATACCGAAGCATCGGGTAAAACTTTAACGCTATCCGATTTGAAAGGCAAAGTTGTAATTCTCGATTTTTGGGCTACGTGGTGCCCGCCGTGCCGTAAAGGAATTCCCGATTTGATCGACATTAAGAAAAAATATTCCAAAGATTTGGAAGTAGTCGGAATTTCCGTTGACGAAATGTCAAGAAACACAAAAAGCAGAGTGGTTCCTTTTATTAAAGAATACGGGATAAATTACCCTGTTGTTTACGCGGATATGGGTGTAATTCAAAACTTCGGCGGTATAAGATCAATTCCCACTACGTTTTTAATTGATAAAGATGGAAACGTAGTAGCTAAATACGAAGGCTTGCTTCCCAAAGATGTTCTGGAAAAGGAAGTGGAAAAAGCAATTTCCGGTAAAGGTGAATTCCCTTACAAAGTTAAAGCGCCCGACTTTACATTACCGTTGGCGGAGGCTAAATGAGAAGCAGGGCAATTGCAATAATTACTTTCTTGGTTGTTACCGTATTGTACTTTTCCGGTTGCTCGGAAAGTCACGAAATAAACGATACGGTTAAAAATGAAATCCGTTCGGCGGCAAAAGGATTTATGACAGAGCTAAAAGGTGTGCTGGTCGCAAATATGAAAAGCGGTGGTCCGGTAAAAGCTATTTCGGTTTGTGCCGACACCGCACAAGAGCTAACTAAAAATTACGCCGAAAAAGTTAAGTTGAATTTAAGAAGAGTTAGTTTAAAAGCAAGAAACCCGAAAGACAAACCGGATGAATTCGAAAAAGAAATATTAATGAAATTCGATGAAATGAAATTAAACGGGGAATTAACTCCCCAAACGGAAATATTTAAAATAGAAAAAGTAAACGGTAACAAGGCAATCCGCTTTATGAAACCTATCGTTACAAAATCCGTTTGCTTAAATTGCCACGGCGATGACAATCACGTTAAACCTGAAGTAAGAAAATTAATAACAGAAAAATATCCAAACGATGCCGCACGGAATTATAAAGAAGGCGATGTGCGGGGCGCAATTTCGATAGTTAAGTTTATTGATTAAAGAAAACAGGCATTAAAAAAGAAGGCTGAGCCGGATTAGCGGTTCAGCCTTTTTTGTTTAATTTATATAACAATACTTTTCCAGTAAATATTTCAATTAACGCCGCCGTAAGCAATACCTGTCAGTTCAGCCATATCTTTTTTAAACGCAGTCAAATCGTTTATATTAAATTCACTCAAACTACTGTGTCCGCAAGCCCTTGCCAAAATTTTCATTAACTCTACCGTCGATTCGAAATAATTTTTCAATTGATTAGCCGACTTGTTAATTTCCAGGCGGGCGCGCAAATTATCTTTTTGAGTGGCAATTCCCACCGGACAATTATTCGTATGGCAAGCACGCATTGCCAAACAACCGACCGCTTGAATAGCGGCATTCGATACCGCAATCCCGTCCGCACCTAAAGCCCAAGCTTTGACAAAATCGGATTCGGTTCTTAAGCCGCCGGTAATTATAAGCGTTACGTCTTGTGCGCCGACTTTATCCAAATGTTTTCTTGCACGGGCAAGAGCAGGAATTGTAGGAACGGAAATATTGTTTTTGAATATTTCCGGAGCCGCACCGGTACCGCCGCCGCGTCCGTCGAGAATTATATAATCCACACCAACATCCAGTGCAAAATCGATATCTTCTTCTATGTGTTGTGCCGACATTTTAAATCCGATTGGAATTCCGCCGGATACTTCGCGTACTTCATCGGCTAATCTTCTAAAATCTTCCACGGTACTCAAATCGGGGAATGCTGAGGGGCTTATTGCCGGTTCGCCTTCTTTCAATCCACGTACTTTTGCAATTTTACCTTTCACTTTGTTTCATGGCAAATGTCCGCCGGTTCCGGTTTTTGCTCCTTGTCCGGCTTTGAAATGAAAAGCTTGTACATCTTTCACTTTTTCAATATCCCAGCCGAATTTTCCGGATGCCAATTCATAAAAATATCTTGAGTTGTTTTCTTTTTCTTCCGGCAACATTCCGCCTTCGCCCGAACAGATTCCGGTTCCTGCAAGTTCCGCTCCTTTCGATAAAGCGGTTTTTGCTTCTTCACTCAACGCTCCGAAACTCATATCGCTTACGAAAATAGGAATTTTAAGTTTTAACGGTTTCCGCGCTTTCGGTCCTATCACCAATCCGGTTTCGACGGGAGCATCATCTTGCAAAGGTTTCCTGGCAAGTTGTGCTGTTACTATTTGAATATCTTCCCACTTGGGCAATTTTGTTAAGGGCACGCCCATAGAAGAAGTTTTCCCGTGATGCCCCCATTTTGATAAACCGTTTTTTGCCAAATGTCTGATGTATCCGTTAAATGGCTCTTCTTCCGTTCCGTGAATATCGGCATAAAGTCCCAAATATTCATCCCGTTTATACGGCTGCGGATGTTTCTCTTGCCATTCAATTATTTCGTTTCCGTCAACGTAAACAGCATCGGCTTCTTTATCAACCCACGAAGTAAACTTCTGCAGTTTTTCCGCGTTGTTATATTCGCTTACCCCGGAATCGATACGGTAATCCCCAAAGTGCAAACCGCAAATCAGATTATCGCCGTCAACATAACCGTCTGCAAGCAACGCGCCGCGATGCAGACATCTGCCGTAGAAAACGGATACTTCTTCACCGTTTTTGATGATGACCAAATCAACATTAGCGTAAAGTGCATAAGCGGGCTTTTTGTTTTCCAATTCACTCCACTTTGCAATTTTAACTTTTAAATTTTTGTTCATTTTAACTTTCCTCTTATTTACTGAAATAATTTGTAAAATAATAAATTCCGGTAAAAACAGAATGTCGCCCAGGATACAATAATTGAGTTTTTTAAAATTTTCATGTCACTTTTAATGTTGAAGTGCCACTATATACTTGAGGACAAAGGAAACACCACAAAAAATAATTAGGAGGAACAAATGACAAATGAAAATGCCAAAACATTTTTAAGCTTTTTAATGATGTTTATTATTTTCTTTATGACAAGTACTATATTTGCCGATGAAGATATCGAAGTTAAGGGATATGTCACCGAAATCGGGGATAATTATTTCGTACTTCAGAACTACAAATTCTATGTTGACTCATCAACAGAGTTTGAAGGAAATGATGACTCCAACTTCAACTTTTCGTCACTTCGTGTAAATGACTATGTTAAAGTCAAAGGCAAGCTATTGTCCGCTGGAAATTATCTTGCAGTTTCGGTTGAACTGGAAGACAATCATGATAATGATGACAAAGATGAATTAGAACTTAAAGGATATGTAACTGAAATCGGGGATAATTATTTCGTACTTCAGAACTACAAATTCTACGTTGACTCATCAACAGAGTTTGAAGGAAATGATGACTCCAATTTCAACTTTTCGTCACTTCGCGTAAATGACTTTGTCAAAGTCAAAGGCAAACTATTATCCGATGGAAATTATCTTGCAGTTTCGGTAAAACTGAAAGACATCCATGATGACGAATTTGAAATTGAAGGAATTGTTGATGGTGTCGGTAACAATCAAATAACGGTATCCGGCTTTCTATTTTATATCACACCCAATACCAAGTTCAAAGCTGAAGATAATTCGCATATTGATTTTTCGGACATCTCAACAGGAATGCATGTGAAAATTAAGGGATTTAATAATTCCGATAATTCTTACACAGCTACAAAAGTTAAAGTAAAAGATTTGTATGATGAGAACGAAATGGAAATTTCCGGAGTAATCTCGGAAATCGGTACAAATACTTTTAAAGTTTCAGGAATGCAGTTTTATGTTAATAACTCTACAATCATTAAACATCACTCGGACTTACTACTTCCTTTTAGCTCGCTTACAGTTGGTATGTTAGTAGAAGTGAAAGCAATTACACAAAATAACGGCTCATTACTTGCTACAAAGGTAAAAATAGAAGACAACCATGATTTAGATGAAGAAATTGAAATCACCGCACAAATCGAAAATATTAACAATCTTTTTATTACGGTAGGTGGCATAACATTTAAGATCGACTCTTATACGGAAATACTTGACGACAACAGTTTTCCAGTTCCGTTTTCTTCGCTTCAACAAGGAATGTTAGTTAAAGTTAAAGGTTATAGACAGACCGACGGAAGTGTGTTGGCGGTAAAAATCAAAATAGAAGATTTCTTTAGAGACGATTTAGAACTGAAAGGAAGAATTGAAGCATTGGGAAATGATTTGATTACAGTTGCCGGTAAAACTTTCTCCGTAAACCAACAGACTTTGGTATTTGATCATAATCAAAATCCAATTCCGTTTTCTTCCCTTTCTGTAGGATTAATTGTAGAAATAAAAGGAAAAACAAATTCATCCGGAAATCTAACCGCAGTAAAAATTAAAATTGAAGACGAGGAAGATCTGGAATTATACGGATCAATCACGGCATTATTCGATAACCGTTTTGAAGTTGGGAACAATATAATCTTAGTAAACGAAAATACCGTTGTTTTGAATTATCAAGCTCAAGTCATCAACTATTCCGATTTAAACGTTGGAATGATGGTGGAAGTTAAAATGACTAAAAATGCCGACGGTTCATTTATGGCACTTCGCATCAAGATAGAGAACAGTCCCGGCATGTCAAAAATTCACGGGTTAGTTGATGATAATTCAAACGGTTTTATAACGGTTGCATTAACCCGCTTTGGATTAAATTCGAATGAGACAGTACTCAGCGCCAATTATAAACGTATTAATATTTCCGATGTAAAAAAGGGAGATGAAGTTATTTTATGGGCGGAGAAAAATCAGAACGGGAACAAACAAGTTATACAAATCCAAAAAATTAATGACTCGATTACCGGAGTTGAAAATTATGGGAAAATTAAAAACGATTTTATACTTGAGCAAAATTATCCTAATCCGTTTAACCCAAGCACAGTAATTAGTTTTAGCATAAGAAAGTCCGGTGTAGTAAAACTTTCCGTATATAACGCAATCGGCCAAAAAATAGCCGACTTACTTAACAAACATCTCGAATCCGGAAAATACAAAATCAATTTTGATGCCCGGGGTATTGCATCCGGAATTTACTTCTACAGTTTGGACGTCGGTGGAAAAATTCAAACAAAGAAAATGATTTTACTTCGATAACCGAACTTAACCGAATTCAGAGGAGCCGTACGGCTCCTCAATAAATTAAAGAGGATTTCGTTATGAATAAATCGAGGCAAATATTAGCAACCCGAAAACATTGCATAGATTCAAGCAATTACGTAAAAGTAAAAATTGCGAGCACTACAAGTGGTAATATGGCTACCGGCTACGGTGTAAACTGGGAAAGTGCTCTTAGAAATGCAATCGATCATTATAAAAAACAATACGGCCACTAGAAAAATTTGGCAATTTTAATAGACGAATAAATTACCTTTCACTTATTGCTATCATTCCAAACTATTTGTAACTTATTTTAAATAATCAAACGGAGGAGCAATGAAATTACTAAGTAATTTGATTCCGTTAATATATATTTTAATTCTTACATTGACCACATGCAGTGAACGGAAAGAGCAAAATTCCGTTACAACGGAAAGACCTGCAAAGGAACTTACCGTTGCACAGAAAATTGCAAATGTTTACGGCACCGGTTCATTCGATAAAGTTAATTCCATAAAATTTACTTTTAATGTACAGAAAGGCGAAAAGCAAGTTCACAGAACGTGGTTTTGGGAACCAAAAACAGGATTAGTTAAATTTCTTTCTTACGGAAAAGACAAACCATTTACATACCTCCGCAATCAATTATCCGAAAATCCCACCGACGAATTAAAAAACATCGATGCCAAATTCATAAACGACCAGTATTGGTTATTGTTTCCGCTTCATTTGGTAATGGACGAAAATGTATCCGTAAAATTAGAACCGGGATTACATAAACTACCCATTGGTGAAGGGCAAGCACGACTCGTAACAGTTGAATATTCGGGAAACAAAGGCTATACACCAAACGACCGTTATGAATTATACATCGACGATAATTATAAAATTGTTCAGTGGATATACAGACGGAATAATTCGCCTACTCCTACAAGATTAACAAAATGGGAAAATTACAATAAGATCGGTCCCCTTTACTTATCATTGAACAGGCCCGGGAAAGACGGCAGTTTCAGGGTTTGGTTTACGGGTGTGGGAGTAAAATAATATATGCCGTTTTCATTAATTTAGAGTTTAAGTCCGGAGTTTAATAAGAAAAAAACAATATCGGTAATCTTTACTAATTCGGCAGTGTATGAATCAACAATAATGAATTGCTCTTTCCTATTTCAAAAGAATCATCTTCTTGGTTTTCACAAAGCCGTTAATACTTAACTGGTAAACATAGATTCCACTTGGAAGATTTCTAGCATTAAATTCCACACTGTAAGTTCCGGGTGCTTGTTTTTTGTCAACCAGAGTTTTTATTTCCCTACCTAACAAATCGTAAATTTTTAGGGACACTAACCCTCCTGGTTTCCCCCCTTTAACAAAGGGGGGATTAAGGGGGGGTTGTGGAATTGAATATTTAATTGTGGTTGTGGGATTAAACGGATTCGGATAATTCTGATATAATTCAAATTTATCAACAACCTTATGGTTATTTCTTTTTACCGATGTCAAAACAAAATTCAATTTTGCATTAGTATAGATTGTTTGTGTGGGATTAATATCAAAAATTGAAGAACTGACCGCATCTTTGTAACCTATACTCTGTGCAATTAACCGGTAGCGCCCGTAAGGTAAACGATTAATCTCAAAAGATCCGTCTTTTAATGGGATTGTATAATAAAACACTTCCTGGTAATCTACATTTTCTGCAAATACTATTATATCGCTAAATTGCAAAGCGCTGTTTGTATCCGTAGAATCAATATATAGTTTACCGCTTATTATTCCCCCGCCGTATGAAGAATCCCTTTTCAAAACTATAGTTTGGTTCTCTACGGTATTTTGAATAAAAACGGAATCTGTTTGCTGCCAGAAAATAGCGGGTTGTGAATTATTACTTGTATAAGCGGGCAAATAAAAATCCGAGAATGCCTGAATGTAATAATAACCCGGCAAAATTATATCGTCTATTACAAAGGTGCCGTCACTTTTAATTTGACCTGTATAAGATTTTATCGAATCGGCTTCTTCTATCAATGCCGGTGAAAGTTTTGTTGGGGTATGCTTTCCTTTTCTTACAACAATAATACCTTTTCTAACAACTGCGTTCGATACAAAATCGATTACCCTTCCGCTTACTTTGTTGGCAGCCGCAAGTTTGGGAACCAACCTAATGTTTACATTAATTGTGGAATCTTTATCCACTTCAAGAATATCCGCATTGTATGAATCAAATTTATTATTAAAAAAATTCAAATAATAACCATCTTTTTCCGTTACAATAATATAATCTCCTTCCGGTAAACTTTTGGAGAATTGTCCTTGGGAATCGGTAAATGCGGAATCGAGTAAATACGTACGTTCATAATAGAAAGAAATTTTTGCATTCGGTACGGTACCGTTCGAATCGGTAACGGTTCCGGTTACTATGCCGGATTTATCATCATCGTCAAAATATTTTATTTTAATTTTTAAATCCTCAAATTCATTATAATCCGAATAAAATATTTTCATGGTATCGGTTGTATCTTGTGAGGTTACCAAAAAATAATTAGCCAAAAGGCAATCCATTACAATAGTATCTCCGGGTACAATAGTTAACGGATATTTCCATTCCCTGTCAAATCTCACAAAGTAGAGATCTTTATTATACCGTATTGTATCTATTATTAAGTCCTGATCACCTTTGTTGATAAGCAACACATTTTCAAGCCGGTTGAAAACATCCTCAAATTCAATTTTATCAGGTTCCAGATCCAGCTCCGGCTGGGCATATACGGAAAAAGTTATAATCAGAATCAAGCTTATGGCAATTTTTTTCATATTGACTTTAATACTTATGAGTTTTTATATTAGTTCGGAATTTAAACAAAAAGTGACATTTTAATTCATGAAAAAAAATCCCCCCACTTTTCACGGTTTTTCAAAAGAAGAATTGACAAAATTACTTAAGGAAGCAAAAAACGGTAATTCCGGCTCTTTTGAAAAGTTATCCCATAAAATAAGGGATATTTCTTACTCCTATTTTTTTTCCAAATATAATTTAAGAAAAATTAATTCTAAAGAAGATGTGGAGGATTTAACACAAAACGTATATATAACTTTTGCCGAACAATTTCAAAATGTCAATAATATCGAAAACTGGTTAAGGCGGGTTCTGTTTCTTACTTTTATAAACTGGTATGGCAAATCACAAAAAAATAAAGCTTTCGAACTCGACGAGACTTATTATATAAACGAATCTTCGTACGATTCACACGGGCATCTCGATTTGGATAAAATCATTGATTTAATGAATAAACTCTCACAGCAAAAACAAAAAATATTGAAACTGCGTTTTTGGGGTGAATTAAAATTTTCGGAAATTGCCAAGAAACTCAATAAATCGGAAGCAGCGGTGAAGAAAATGTTTTACCGAACTATCGAAGAACTAAAAGAAAAACTTGAATGATGTCACTTTTAGTAAACTATTAACACTATTCAATTAGTAAAAGGAAAAGAAAAGAGATTATGAAATTAAGTGATTTTTTCTATTTGTTAGATAAAGAAACATTAACGGCGGAAGAAAAGGAGAAGCTGGAAAAATTTTTTTCCGAAAACCGCGATGCAGATAAAATTGCACGTATTTATCGTAATGTGAAAGAAGCTGCTACGAAAGGTTCTCATTTGGATACCGATATTATTGCCGACTACGTGCTTTACAAAAATAATTCCCTTGACGAACCGGAATTGTTAATCCGTCTGTTGCCAAAAATTGAGAATCATTTAAGAGAATGCAAACAATGCGAAACCGAATTTAAATTAATGATGAGCGAATATGAATCCGTTGATGATTTCATCGGCAAAAGTATTACATCTACAGCAGAAACCGTCAAAGCAAAGGATTCCGGACTTTCTTTATGGCAGAGCAGTAAACAGAAGCAAATCCTTAAAAGCGTAGTTTATTCTTTTGCCGCATTAATTCTGATATACTTTTCCGTTTTTGCCGTAGTCAATATGTCAACCCCAGCCTACAAAAAAGATTTGGTCGTTTTCGACGGCAGTCAGAAATTCGTTACACGCGGAAGGGTGACAACCGAATTCCAAAAAGGAATAGCGGAACTCGATAAGCACCATTTTGAAAAAGCGATAGAAAACCTTAAAAAGGATATTCAGGATCATCCGGGGGATAAAACAATTTTTTATACCTACTTTATATTGGGTAAAACATACTTGGAATCTGCCAAATATAATGTTTTAGGTTTGTTCGAGAAATACGACGAAGAGAAAATTGAAAATGCAATCGATTCTTTTAAAAAATCCATAGAAAAAAATACCGCTCCCGAATTCGAACATTTAAATCTGGATTCGTATTACTACATTGCCCGCGCGTTACTATTATTAGATAGAAAAGACGAAGCAATAAAATACTTAAAAATCGTTATCGATAAAAAAGGTAGCTTTAAGAACGAAGCGGAAGAAATTCTGAGCTCTCTTAAAAGCTAATTAAAAATGAAAGTCATTACAAAACATATATTTTTTTTTAATGTTATTATTTCCTTGCTCCTCTTTAATCCGCTTGCCGGTAAGGAAATAAGTGCATCCGGGCATTCTTTGGAAAAAGTCAAACGGGAAATTCTTTCAAACGGATTGACCACAAAAAATTTACTCGATTACCATTATTTCCTTTTTAACGGCAATGCTAATCCCGGCGAAGAATTGAATTTTGTAAAATCGCTGCCCGCAAACTACAAGCGTGATATTTTAACAGGGTTTATCTTTAAAAAGAAAGCGGACTTTGAAGCCGAGTATAACTCATTGTTAAAAGCATTAAATAATTTACCGGAAATCCCCGTTTATTATGAAGAGTTGGTGTTTACTTCTAAAATATTAGGAAAACTCGATGACCTAAAAAAACGGATTAAACAAACCGGCATTCAAAAAGAAACTTTATTGTTTGCTCAAGCATTAATTGAATATAACAAAGGAAATTTTTCCGGCGCCACAAAAATTTTTAAACAACTAATAAAATCCGGTTTTCAAGATTTCAGAGTTTACTATTGGTATTCTTATTCTCTCAGAAATTTAGGTGAATATCCAACCGCCTTGAAACAATTGAAAATTGCCGAACGGAAAATACCGGCTCCGGAATTCCTTCCCGGTATATTAAATGCCGAAGGTTCGCTTTACTACCTTTCGGGAAAATACGATGAAGCCGAGCGTTTATACGAACAAGCTAAAAAACTGGCAGGTAAATATTTTAACAAAATAGAATTAGTAAAATCTTTAATTAATCTTGCAATTATTACCGATGATACTGGTAACTTGAAGAAAGCACGCAATCTGTTTTACGAAGCTCTTGCTCTTGCCGTAAAAATTAATTCTTTGGAATTACGTGCTTTGGTGCATTCGGAATTAGGTGTATCTTATACTTTCGATAACCGCTTGATAGATGCTGAAAAACATTATAATAAAAGTCTGGAATTATTTTCCAAACTAAGAGATAAAAACAGACTGGCAATACTTTATGCAAATCTCGGGAATATTTACACCAACATTTCAAATTACAAATTCGCTCTGGAGTCTTTTCAAAAGGGGCTCGAATTTGCTTCGGAAAACAAGCGGGCACGTATTCTTAATTTAAAAGGTATTGCCGATGTTTATTCGAACATTGCAAATTATTCGAAAGCTTTGGAATATTACAGACGGGCAAAAGATTTAGCCGACGAAATCAAAGAGATCTCGATGAAAGCGGAAATCGAGGAAAGTTTCGGAATACTTGAGTTAAACCTGGGTTTGCCCAAACAAGCATTGAAATATTTCGCCCGTGCGGAAAACATTGCACGAACTTTGGATAACGGATTTTTTATTGCCGGACTTTATCACAAATTCGGTGTTGCTTATTCATTACTCGATAGTTTAAGCAAAGCCGAACAATATTTTTTATCCGCCAATAAAATCAACAAAGCCAACGGCGATATTTACAACCAACTAACGGTTAATCTGGAACTTGCGGAAATTTATTTAAAGCAAAACAAAACCGGAAAAGCTTCACGTCTTTTGAAAATTACCGGAAAGAAATGCCGGGAATATGATTTAAAAAACTTACTAACAAAACAATATTTATTATCTGCGGAATTATACAAGATTGACGGTAATTATAAAAAAGCAGAAGAATTATTGAAAACCGCAGAAATGTTAGCAAAGGAAATTCCCGATTACACTGCACAAATTGCGGCGAACTATGAACTGGGTAAAATGTTTTACAATTTGGGTAAACTGCAAACCGCGGAAAAATATTTTCTAAAAGCTACCGATATTTTGGAAAATGTGAGCAAGCCGTTATTCGAAAAAAAAGAAATTCAAATATCTTTTTATTCAAATTTTAATGATGTTTACAATGATTTGGCAAAACTTTATTTACAAAGCAAGAAAGATACTTCGGCATTTGAACTAATAGATTTTCAAAGGGCTCATAATACATCGCAAAATTTGAATAATATAAAAATTCTTTCCCGGATAAACGACGAAAATAAACTAAAAAGACTTTACGAGTTGGACTGGATGATATCTTCCGGTGTTTATTCCGGTTTGGATTCACTTAAAAAAGAGTATGCCCGGCTTAAAAACAAATTGATAAAAGAAAATCCGGGCATTGAGAAGTATTTGGGATTTAAAACAAAAAATGCTTTAGACAAAATACAAAACAATCTGGATTCAACTGAAAATTTTGTGTCTTATTTTATCACAGATTATTTCACCCAAATATTTCATGTTTCTAAATCCGGTTTTCACTCAATCAGAGTTGATGTTTCGAGAGACTACATCGATAAACTAATTAAAGGAATTTCTCCTTTTTATAAAACCGGAAAACAAAAGGAAGAAATATTTTTCAATCAAGATTTGTTTTCGTTTAATGCCGAAGCAGCCAATAAACTTTATAACATATTGGTAAAACCCGTTTCGGAAAAACTGGGGAAAAACACAAAGATAATATTTTCCTTACCACCGGATATGCTAAAAATCCCCATGGAATTTCTTGTTACAAATTATAAGCCCCAAGAAAGTCCGTACAACTATGATAAACTTGAGTTTCTTGTTAACTCTTATTCTATATCTTACGCACCTTCAGGAAACACTTTGATAACATTGAGAGAGAGGTCTTCATCCTTGAATAAAACAAATTTACTTATCGGAAATTCGAAAATTGAAAACAAGAATTTCATTTACAGTATCCGGGGTTCGCTGTTAGAAAATAAAGAAACTTTAAGAGACATAAATCTGGAATCCTTGGAATTTTCGGGGAAGGAAATTGAGGAAATTAATTCATATTTGGGTAATACGGAAATTTTTATGCAAGATAACGCCACGGAATACAACTTTAAGAAATTCGCTTCGTCCAGTAAAATTATTCATTTGTCCACTCATTCCTTCCTTTACAAAAATCAACCTTTAATCGTATTTTCCAAGGGAGGCGGAAAAGAAGACGGATTATTGGAACGGGGGGAAATTTTACAACTTAAACTTTCCGCAGATATGGTAGTGCTAAGTTCTTGTAAATCCGGTTTGGGAGAAATAGACAAATCGGAAGGCGTATTGGGAATGCAAAAATCTTTTATTGATGCCGGAGCCAAAAGCGTTGTAGTTTCATTGTGGGATGTAAACGACAGGTACACAGCAATTCTGATGAAATATTTTTATAAATACCTAAACGAAGGCTTCGACAAATCCGTGGCTTTAAAACTTGCCAAGAACGAATTTATCAAAAACGATTCACCTAATCCTTATTATTGGGCTGCGTTTGTACTTACAGGTAACACTTCTAAAATTCATTTACGAAGCGCAAAACTGTTCTCTATCGATCGTGTCGTTATTATCATTATTTTTTTAGGGCTAATCTTCTTCTTTGTTAATCTTTTCCGGGGAAAAAATTCCCACTGAAATTTTTTTTGTCACTTTTTTCAAATTTCTCATACTAATTAAATAATCACTCAGATTTAATCGCAAATTTAATCTTCCAAAAGAATTACATTCTTTAATCCGATATCGTATCTTATTATTCAGAATATTTTAAAATTAAAATAAAGGAGGACGTTATGAAACCAAACGTAGGGAAAGCAGATAAAATTGTAAGATATACCGTCGGAATTTTGGCAATTGCCGCCGGAGTATATTATCAAAACTGGTTAGGCGCTTTGGGAATAGTTCCAATTTTCACAGCGATAATCGGCTGGTGTCCGCTTTACGCGCCGTTCGGTATTTCCACAGTCGAAAAGAAAACTCAAACAAATAATTAAACGGAGAATTACGAATGAAAAAAAATATAATAGCTTTAGTTACAATTGGAATTTTTTCCATTGGCATTACTTTACTTTCCAGGGGGTTCCGTGCGAACGAAATACCGAACGGAAGCGTTAATAGTTGTGCTAACTGTCATGTAAATCCCGCAGGCGGGGGACCAAGAGATAATTTTGGTAAGCTTGTGGGAACGAAATTCCTAACCGAACCGGGTTCTGCAGGACATGTTGTTTGGGGACCTTTACTGGCAAGCCTGGATGCCGATAACGACGGAGTTTCAAACGGTGAGGAATTACAAGATCCGTTCGGTCAATGGACGCAAGGTCAACCTAACCCGGGAAATTCAAGTATGGTAACTTTACCCGGAGATGCAACCAGTAACGCACTTTCCACTTTAACCGTCTCTTTTTCCGATATGACCCCGCATGTAGGACAGATGTTACAGTTAAGGGTAATTGACAAAAACAATATGAAAGAAGTCGGGAGAACATCCGTTGCATCAATTACACAAGCTTTTGACGTTCAGCTCGATGTTATTCTGCAAGGGCACGATTACTACATCGACTTTTTCGCGGATCATAACGGCAACGGATTATATGATGCACCACCGACAGATCATGCTTGGAGAATTGAACTAAACGACGCACAAGGAAACGACAATGTTGCGTTTGCACATAATACTAATTTTACGGATATAGATTGGGATTATATGCTAACCGTAAATTTCACCGGTATGACACCGCATGTAGGTCAGTTATTGGAATTGAGAGTGGAAGATGATGTTACCAATCAAGAGGTTGGAAGAACACGAATCGAGTTTATACCTTCCGCTGATTTTACTGTGAATATTCCGGGTATAAAACTTGGCAAACAATACAAAGTGGAATTTTATGCGGATCACAATGGTAACGGTTTATATGATTCGCCACCGACTGACCACGCTTGGAAAATTCAATTCGAAAACAACTCCGGCGACGTAACGGAAACCTTTGCTCACAATACCGATTTTACCGATGTCGGTTGGGATTATTTATACACGCTTAACTTCATCGGTATGAATCCGCATGTCGGACAAATGCTCGAAATGAGAATTGTGCGTAAAGATAATAGTGAGGAAATCGGTCGGATAAAAGTCGATGCAATTCCTTCACCAAACTTTTCCGTTTCTATTCCCGGCATCGAATTAAACCATGATTATAATGTTGATTTTTATGCGGATCATAACGGCAACGGATTATATGATGCACCACCGACTGATCACGCTTGGAGATTAACGCTTAACAGCTCTACCGGAAATTACGCGGAAAACTTTTCGCACAATACAAATTTCACAGATATTCAGTGGCCCGGCGTTACCGGTATATTGGATGAAATCGCAAGAATACCCAACAAATACATACTTTTACAAAATTACCCGAATCCGTTTAATCCGGCTACCAACATCGCGTTTAACCTGAAAGAACCGGGTTTTGTAACTTTGAAAATATACGATTTGTTAGGACAGGAAGTAATAACACTTGTAAACAAAGAACTACCGGCGGGTTTGCATAATATTTCTTTCGATGCAAGCGGTTTACAAAGCGGAACATACATCTACCGGATTCAATCCCAAAACTTTACGGCTGCAAAGAAAATGGTTCTTTTAAAATAACGTAAATTAATACCGGCATGAAAAGTGCCGGTTTTTTATTCTTTAAAGGTGATAAAATGAAAAATACAATTAACATTAATTCCATTAAAGATTCCAAAACCAGAAGGGAATTCATAAAGGATATAGCACTCGGTTTCGGTTATGTTGCTTTGGGTTCATACACATTATCTTTTTTGAATTCATGTTCAAGCGATTCGAATCCGGCTTACCCCGATAATTCGGGAGGTAAAGGATCGGGTACATCAAAAATTACGATAGATATTTCAAAGCCGGAAAATCAAGCGCTGCAGACCGTCGGAGGTACAATTGCAATATCCGGAAACGCTTTGGACGGCAACGGTATGTTAATCATACGTACGGGACAAAGTTCCGTCGTTGCATTAAGCAGAACATGTACTCACCAAGGCTGTACGGTTCCTAATTTTCAAAACGGAGTTTCCACTTGTCCTTGCCATGGCAGTCAATTCAATACTTCGGGAAATCCGGTGAAAGGTCCGGCTACTCAACCGCTTAAAAAATTCAATGCTGTACTTTCAGGAAATATAATTACAATCACACTATAAATAAAATCGGAGAAAAAATGAAAAACTTTAGGCTTATAAATCTTTTTTTTATAATAATTCTGACTTTGGCCGTTAGTTTTCAAACGTTGAAGGCTCAAAACGCAAAAGAGAAATCGTTATATCAACGCTTGGGCGGTTATGATGCCATTGCCGCCGTCGTAGACGACTTTTTAGGCAGAATGATGAACGACGAACAACTCGGTAGATTTTTTAATGGACTCGGGACGGACAGAAAAATGAGGGCACGGCAATTAACCGTTGATTTTGTATGCAAAGCAGCAGGCGGCCATTGCGTTTATACAGGTCGGGATATGCTGGTAACTCATAAAGGCATGGGAATTACGGAAGATGACTGGAATATATCGGTAAAACTGTTAAAACAAACCTTGAAAAAATTTAATGTTCCGGCAAAAGAATCGGCGGAAGTTTTAAATTTAATCTCAAGCTTAAAACCGTCAATTGTTGAGAAATAAAGACAATTAAAAGGAAGTTTATGAAAACGATATTAATTTTGTTCGTTGTGTTTACTGCATTTGTTTACGGATGCGCCGACAGCATTGTTGAAACTACACTCGCTATAGATGAAAAACAAAATGCGGATGTCGTAAAACCTACTTTCTCGGACATACAAAACAAAATACTTAATAAATCGTGTGCATTAAGCGGTTGTCACGTAAAAGGCGTGCAACCGCCCGATTTATCCAGCGATGCTTACGATGTTATTGTGGGCAAGCCGAGTTCGCAAGGTTTGAATTACATTGAACCTGGGAAACCACAAGAAAGTTACCTGTATTTGAAAATTACAGGAGCCGCCGGCATTTCCGGTAACCCAATGCCGTTAAACGCTTCCCCGTTACCGCAAACTTCCATTACGGCAATTAAAACATGGATTGAAAACGGAGCGGAAAAAAATTAAAATAAAGAGGAATTGATAAAAAAAATTGTTTTATATATTCTGCTTATTCTAAACGGCTTTGCGTTTGCCGGTGAATGGGACGTTAAAAAAGATGCTCAAAACATAGTTAAATTTATTTCAAGCACGCCGGTTCTGGATTTTGAAGGAGTTACAAATAATATCGACGGATATATTTATTGGGAAGGCGACGGATTACCCGGCGATAAAAACGAACTTTACTTCGAAGTGGATTTAAATACACTTAGTACTGGTATCGGGAAAAGAGACCGCGATATGAGGGAAGACGTTCTTGAAACGGATAAATGGCCCAAAGCTTTTTTCAAAGGAAAAATTTATTTGGTAGATAAACCGGATTCAACTGAAACTTACCTGGTTAAAGCAAAAGGGAAAATGTTCATTCACGGAAAAGAAAAAGAAATGGATATTCCCACAACTATTAAAATTGAAAACGGAACTGTAAACGTTCAATCTCATTTTTCGGTATTTTTGAAAGATTATGACATAGAAGCCCCGAGTTTATTGGCTTTCATAAAGGTTGCACAAGAAATTAAAATATCCCTTAACTTTTACATGGAACAGATTAAGGAGAATAATAATTGAAATTCCGGATCACTGTTTTATTATTACTTACGTTTACAATCATTACATATACACAACCCAAATGGAAACCCGGCAAAGCCGCAGAAGTTGATTTGGAACTTTTCCATACAACCCAAACCGCAAATTTTCCTACAACGGAATCTCTTAAAGAAGGAAGTTTTATGTACGAAATTTCCCATAGATTCTTGCCTTCAATAAAAGACGGGTACGATGCTTTATACGGTTTGGACGGACCGGCAAGAATCCGCTTTGCGCTGGGTTACGGAATTACCGATCACTTAATGGTTACGCTTGCACGCAGTAATAACACCGATAATCTCGATTTGCAAATCAAACAAAGAGTTTTACAATTAGCAAATAATTCCGCACCGTTGGTAATTTCCGCGCAAGGAGGGATTTCGTGGAATACGGAAGTCCCGCCGAATATCGACAGAAACAGACTCGATGCAGATAACTTTCAATTTTACGGTCAGTTAATTCTCAACACCATGTTGTTCGATAAGAAACTCGGTATCGGAATAGTTCCTTCTTATCTTTACAACAGTTTTATCTATGCCGTGGAAAAACAATACTCGTTTACCTTAGGCTTATATGCGCAATACTATTTCAACAGAATGTGGAGCGTTTGGATCGAATACAATCCGACCATTGCCGGATACCGCGGGCGCATAAGGTTGGACGAAAAAGGAAAATCTTACAACAGCCTTACAATCGGTTTCGATATTGAAACCGGCGGGCATATATTTCATTTATTGATAACCAACAACGCCAGGTTGAACCCTTCCCAGTTTTTGGTAGGCGCAGACCGTTCGGCAAACGAAGACATGTGGAGAATCGGCTTCGGGATTTTACGATACTTCTAAATTATATTAGTCTCATCTCTCTGTTTTTATTTTATTACAGTTAATCCGCAACATAAAAATCCGTATTTTACATCCATCCTAAAGATTTTTTGAATAAAATCTTCCTTCAAGTGTATAATATAATGTAATGACAATGAAAAAATTGTTTAATCCCGGACTTTCGGAAAAGGAAAAGAAGGAATTCGAAGCTTTGGCGAAAGCCAATTTGAAAAAGGCTTATTTCACTGCGTTGGGTTTTCTGGGTTCGCGCGACGATGCGGTCGAGATTTCCCAAGAAGCATTTTTACGGGCTTATGTTAATTTCAAAAAATTCGACCGGTCAAAAAATTTTTTCGCATGGTATTACAGAATATTGAAAAATCTTTGTCTTAATTTTATTAGGGATTCGCGTGCAAAGAAAACCGAGAACTTTCTGGAACCGGAAAAATTGGAATCTGAGGAAACCGATCCGGCACTTAAAACCGAAAATAACGAATTGCACGAACAAATTGAAAACGTAATGAACAAACTGAACTTCAAAGACCGTGAAATAATTATCTTAAAAGAATTTCAAAATATGAGTTATAAAGAAATTTCGGAAATATTAAACATTCCGTTAGGCACGGTTATGTCAAGGTTATTTTACGCAAGGAAAAAATTAGCCGAAAAATTGAAAGGGGTGATTTAATGCACGATAAATTCATTCTTTTGCTACAGAAATATTTGGATAACGAACTGACAGAAAACGAAAAGAAAGAATTCGATGAACTGATAAATACAAACGAAGAATTCAGAAAGGAATTCGAAGAGCAAAAAAAAGTAAAGGAGGTTCTTACCAAGATGAAACTTAAAAATCCTTCGAAAGAATTTTGGGATGCATATTGGACGGGACTCTATAACAAAATCGAAAGAGGAATTGCATGGATTGCGATATCCATCGGCGCTATTATTTTGATTGCATACGCAAGTATTCAAGCGGTGAAAGTATTTTTCGGCGATATGGAAACTCCGTTGATTGTAAAAATCGGAACCGTTGCATTAGTATTCGGATTTCTCGTTCTGCTGTTTTCGGTTATCAGAGAAAAATTTTTCGTATCCAAACACGATAAATACAAGGAGATTCAAAGATGATTATCGTAACAACACCGGATGTTCCCGGAAAAGAAATCAAAAAAGTATTCGGCACGGTAAAGGGAAACACAATCAGAGCACGAAACATCGGCAGAGACATAATTGCGTTATTAAAAAATATTGTTGGAGGTGAAATTCAAGAATACACGAAGTTGATGGCGGAATCGAGGGAACAAGCGCTTGACAGAATGGTTGCCGAAGCAAAAGAACTTGGCGCAAATGCAATTGTAAACTGCAGATTTTCAACAAGCTACATTATGCAAAGCGCCGCCGAAATTCTGGTTTACGGAACCGCGGTTTATGTTGAGTAGATTACTTAAGAACCGTAAAATTATTCTCAATGTAATTACCCGTAAAATAAAAAGGGAATAAGATGAAAAAAATAATATTAATATTTCTTGTAGCTCTTACAAGTTTATCGATTTATGCTCAGGATATTTCGGGTAAATGGAGTGGGATATTGAAAGTTCAAGGGATACAATTGAGAATAGTTTTCAATATTACCAAAACTGAAAACGGATATAGTTCAACAATGGATAGCCCCGATCAAGGAGCGAAAGGTATTCCCGTAACTTCTATTAGTTACAAAGATTCACTTTTGAAGATTGAATTATCAAATTTCGGTATTACTTACGAAGGAACATTGAATAAAGAAAGTGCTTTTGCCGGAACATTTATCCAATACGGGCAATCTTTTCCGCTTGTTTTAATTAAAGGGGAAGTAGAAAAAGAAAAAGTTATCAGACCGCAAGAACCGGTAAAGCCTTACCCATATTATTCGGAAGATGTAAAATTCGAGAATGCAAAAGATAAAATTGTTTTGGCGGGAACTTTAACCTTACCCCGAAAAGAAGGCTTGTTTCCGGCGGTTGTTTTGATATCGGGAAGTGGACCTGAGAACAGAGACGAAGAAGTATTCGGACATAAACCATTCCTTGTTTTAGCGGACTACTTAACTAAAAGCGGAATCGCGGTATTAAGATTCGACGATAGAGGAACGGGTGAGTCAACAGGGGATTTCAAATCGGCTACTACTTTTGATTTTGCAACGGATGTTGAGTCCGCCGTAAAATATCTTAAAACAAGGGATGAAATAGATAAAAAACACATTGGACTTATTGGACATAGCGAAGGAGGGATTATAGCGCCAATTGTCGCAAGCGGATCAAAAGAAATAAGTTTTATTGTTTTGTTAGCCGCTCCCGGAATACGGGGTGACAAATTATTGCTAATGCAGCAAGAGTTGATTGGAAAGGCAAGCGGGATGAGCGATAAGGAAATTAAACAAACCATAGCCATCAACAAAACGGCTTTTGATATAATACTCAAATCTAATAACAGCGATTCGTTAAAAAAAGAATTGACCGGTTATTTCAAGCAAACAGTTAAAGAAAATCCAGGTTACAATATACCGCCGGGAATGAGTGAAGATGATTATGTAAAATTGCAAGTCGGTAATCTCGCAAGCCCGTGGATGACTACTTTTATAAAATATGACCCTTCACTTGCATTGGAAAAAGTGAAATGCCCTGTATTAGCTCTCAATGGCGAAAAGGATTTACAAGTACCCGCAAAAGTGAATTTATCCGCTATCAAAAAGGCGTTGGAAAAAAGCGGAAATAAAGATGTTACCGTTAAAGAATTCCCGGGACTAAATCATTTATTTCAAGAATGTAAAACCGGCTTACCAAGTGAATATGCAACAATAGAGCAGACAATTTCGCCGGCAGTATTGAAAGAAATACGAAATTGGATATTGGAGAGGGTAAAATAAATACATTGATCGAGGTAAAATAAAGTGAATGCCTCGATCAGTTTAAACAGAATTATTCGCACTTATAATATTAATTGTTTCATCACGAAGAGCGGATAACATCCAAACCGATAAATTGCGATTCTTTTATAAGTCACTGCACTACGAGCAAACACAGGCTTATCACAACTATTTTTGATAATATAAACTTAAATCGTGCAATTATGATTTAATTTTTTTATTTTAAAAATAAAAACGGGATATTGCAAGGAGCAATAGTATAAAACGGAAATCGCTGATTAATTATTTAATAATTCCCTCCCTTTAACAAAGGGAGGGGAAGGGTGGGTTTTATTCATGACAAAAATCTTTAATAAAAAAACCGAAAAAGAAAAAAGGCGTAAACTAAGGAATAACCCTACATACGGAGAAAAAATTATATGGACATCGTTAAGGAAAAAACAAATTTGCAATGTCAGGTTTTTACGGCAATACAGTATTAATCATTATGTCGTTGATTTTTACGCTCCCCAAATAAAACTTGCAATCGAAGTTGACGGAATTTCCCATTTGGGCAAGGAAGTTTACGATTTATCGAGACAAAAATACATCGAAAAATTCGGAATAAAAGTAATTAGATTCACGGACGAAGAAGTGAGCGGTAATCCGGATAAAATAATTAATATTATTGAAGAAGAAGTCCGTTCAAGATTAAATCAATAACGAACCCCTCCTTACCTCCCCTTTGCCAAAGGGGAGGAATAATTTTATACAAATTAAAATCAAACATGTCATTTCCAAAAGAAACAAGCGGTTTGGGATTTTTTACGTTTACTTAACTATTCAAAGAAATTTCGTATAATTCGTTATCTTTTATAAATTGAATTAAACAATATTGGTAAGTATGTCCGAGCCGGTTTTGAAATATTTGAGTTACGAACCAATTAGGGACGTTGTATTTGTGTTAGGTGCGGGAGCTTCGCATCCGGATGGCGTTCCGCTGCAAAGGCATATTCTTCCCATGATTCTTTCCGGGGGAATTAAAGATATAGACGAATCCGAAATGGGTATGCAAGTAAAAAGGTTTATAGAGCAAAATTTCACTTATAACGCCGAAGCAAATCAGTATCCGCAACTCGAAGCGGTATTCGGATTTCTCGATTATTTTATTCAACGCAACGAAAGTCTGAACGCCATTTACAATCATAATGAGATAATTAAGATAAAAGAGTATCTCATAAAACTTATTCATTACATCGTAAATTTAAGAACCGAACAGAAAAGCAAATATTATCATCTATTTTGGGAAGGTATAATCGAAAACAATACGAACGTTTCCATCATTACACTTAATTACGATACGCTGCTCGAGCAAGCATTTGACTTTCTTTTTAAAAAGCACGGATACATCGACTATTGCTTTCACTTAATGAATTACGACAAAATAGACGCACTTAAAAATTTTAATTTTTGGATAAATCCGCGTGAACCCGTAAAAGTGGACGAAAACGATAATCCGGTCGCATTTAAAATAATAAAAGTGCACGGAAGCCTTAATTGGAAATATTGCAATTGCTGCAATCAGACTTTACTTACGCCGTGGGACAGACACATCGATTTACACCGCGGTAAATTTATGGGCTTTACGTATCCTGACAAAGAAGAATACGAATACAAATGCCCCTTGGACGGAACCGAATTCCAAACTTTGATTATGCCGCCTTCTTATGTGAAATCGCTCGATCAACCCGTTATTATTCAACTTTTAGCAGAAGCCGCAAGGGAAATAAGAGATGCCAAGCGGATTGTATTTATCGGTTATTCCCTTTCTGATGCGGATGTTCACATTAAAGCTTTATTTAAAAAACAAATTAAACCCTCGACGGAAGTAATTGTAGTGAATACGAGAAATTCACCTACGCTTAAAAATAAATACTATGCCATTTCAAAAAATATTACATTTAAAAATCTATCATTTGAAGAAATGGTAACTCATAAAGAAATAATGAAAGAATTACTTAATTAAATTTATTTGCGGTATGTTATCTAAACTATCAACTTTAATACTTGGAACGCTTGCGGCAAACAAGAAAAACCCTTATGAAATAATAAGATTTCTAAAAAACAATGAAATAAACAAATGGTTTTCAATTGCGGATTCCACAGTATACGCCACAATTAATTCATTACGAAAAAAAGGTCTGATTGCGGGCGAGAAACAACGGGAGGGAAATTTTCCGGAAAAAACCGTCTATTCAATTACGGCAGAAGGAGAATACGAACTTCATCATGCTATCGCCAAGTATATTGAACAGGGAGATTTGAACTCAACCGAATTTGATATAGGAATTTTGTTAATGCACAATTTGAGTAAAGAAGAGTTATTAAATATGTTGAAATCGAAACTGGAAAAACTTGAATCAAATTCATACGAGTGGAAAAGAAAAATTGTGAATAACGAAATGAACTTCAACAAACCTTTTACTGGTTTAACAATATTGAAACATCGCTTATATTTAGCCGAAGCCGAGATGAAAACAATTAAAGAGCTAATTAAAGAAATTAATATGAAAGAAAAATTAATTCATTCCGATGAACATTTGGATTTAAGATTACAATAAGCAGGAAGAAAAAAATGAAAAAATTCAGCTTTGTTTTTTTATTCGTTTTTCTGATTGTAGCAACACTGTCGGCACAAAATCAAATTTCACCGATAATGAAAGACATAGGCGGTTCGGTTTCTTTTACGCTCCAAGCTCAAACACAAAACCAATCAAAGAAATCACAAATCCCAATCGAATTGTTGGACGCATTAACAAAAGTAAAATTTCTAAAACAATTTCAATTCAACGCGGGTGAGAAATCCCAAATTTTCACGGCGTTTTTCGTTTTTACAAATTACGATAGTTTCAAAGAATGGTACTCAACCAACGAAACAAAAGATTTATTAAAAAAACTTTCGGAATATTTTAACGGTAAACTGAACGAAAAGTTTTCGTTTACCCGACATTAAAATCCATTAGTTGAAATGAAGAATTTAAAAAACAATAACAAATTAATTAATTACTTTTTTGAGATTATTGTAATCATCATCGGTATAACCTTATCCTTTCTGGTAAACGAGTGGCGGGAAAGCAGCAAAATAAGGAGCGAAGAAATAATTGCGTTGGAAACAATTCTCGAAAATTTGAAAACAGACAGTGTAAACGTACAACGGGAAATTTCCACACTTACAACATCCGATTCCTTGTATGACTACTTCCTACGCCATGTGTTCGATAAAAATCCCATGCTCGATAGTCTTGGAAAAGCATTCCAAGCAATTTTCAGTTATTCAAAATTTACGCCCAAATCAATCGGTTATCAACAACTTAAAGAAACCGGCAAACTTAACATTATCTCCAATAAAGATTTACTTAAAAACTTAATAGAATTACACACAACATTTTCTGAACTTATATCCGAACAAAATTTTATAGACAGAACGTTTACAATAAAATATCTTAGTAACAATTTATTAAACGATTTCGATCTTATGGCGATTTCCGGAAATTATTCAAGTAAACTCAGCGAGAAACGGAAAGAGAAAATATTTTTAAGCGGAATAAGAAACAGAAAATTTATCAATCTTGTGTTGTTTACAAAAAATATAAAATCGGGTGAAAAATCTTCTTACGTTAAGTATTCAAATAAAGTTAAAGAATTAATAAAAGAAGTTGAAAGCGAACTGCAAACTTTAAGATAACGATTTCCGCAATCTATTTATGATTCGAGAAATGGATAATTTCTTTCAACCTTTCTATTCTGTCTTTGGCATAATTTACCAATTTTATATCCGAGTCTTTTTGTTCCGATAAAAATTTTCGGTAATACTTTATCGCCACGTTTTTATCTTTATAAAATCTGTCGTATGCGCTTGCTAAATAAAACAAAAGTTCCGGCTTGTCCGGAGCATATTGTCTAGCTTCGCGGTATGCTTCGATAGCGTTTTTCAAATTTCCCGCCAAATCGTAACTTGCGCCCAAATTGATATACAGAACATCCAAATACGAAGGATATATTAAATTTAAAGCTTTCTCGAAATATTTTATTGCGGATTTGTAATCTTTTCTGTCTTTGTATATCAAGCCCAAATACATTGCCGTTATGGGATTTTTACCGTCCAATTCAACAGAAATCGTAAGAGTCTCAAACGCATTTTCCAAAAATTTTTCGCTCGATTCCCCTTTTTTAAGTGAACCGGCGTTTGCCAATGAATAATATGACAATCCCAATTTCTGGTAAACTTCTGCGGTCGAATCCCCAAAAGTAACGCTCTGCAGATATTTTGTAATTGCGGATCTGTATCTTTTAAGCTTAAAATATACTTCCGCCGCAAATCTATTCAATTCCATATCCATCTTGTCTCTTTTCAACGCAGCATTCATTACCGTTATTGCCGAATCGTATTCTTCTTTGCTGAAATAAATTTTTGCAAGCAACAAAGCGGATTTGGAATTATAAGTTCCGGCTTTGTAAATTCTGTTCAATAGATTTAATGCCGTTGTTGTGTCTCTGTTTTTAATTTTGCAAATGCTTAACCTTCTTATCAAATAATCATTCAGCGAATCTTTTTCCGCCAGTTCTCCGTAAAGCTTTGCCGCCTTTATATAATTTTTAATATCCATTAAAACGTTGGCAAGTTTTAATTTAGCCATATAGAAAGTAGAATCGATCTTAAGCACTCTGTCGTAAAAATATTTTGCGAGTATCGGTCTTCCCATCAATTCGTCAACATTAGCCAGCATAAAGAGATAATCTGTGTTTTGGGCATCGGACCTTACGGCTTTGGAGAAATGGATAAGCGCTTTTCTATACTTCATCAAATTCAAAAATGCGGTTCCCAGTTGATAATGTTCCTTGTCCGAAAGCGTATCTTTTGCGGATAATAAATCCACAACCTTTGTATATCTGCCTTTTGTTAGAAGTTGCTCGACGCTTAGAGAATCGGAATTTTGCCCGTAAACAAATCGGCATGATAATACCAAAATGGAAACAAAGAAAAATTTTTTCATGGCAAAAAGATAATTTGTGGTTTAATTAATAGTGATGCTTTTGGGTATAAAAAGTTCCCCGCAGTATTAAATTATTTTAGCAGAATCATACTTTTGGTTTTTACATAATCTCCCGCTTGCAATCTGTAAAAGTAAACACCGCTGCTTAAATTTTGTCCGTTAAATGTTACTTCGTATTCTCCCGGAGCTTGATGCCGGTTCACCAAGGTTTTTACTTCCCTACCGAGAATATCGTAAACAATAAGTTTTACGTTTTGCGTCTCACGTTTTACATCTCCCGGTATTTCATATTTAATTGTGGTTGTAGGATTAAACGGATTCGGATAATTCTGGTATAACTTAAATCCCGTTTGTAAATTTTCATTCTCAACGGATAAAACTTGATTGTTATAAATCAATCTGAATGCGTCTGCTATTGCAGGTCCGGTTTGCGAAGCCTTTACCTTAATCGACATTTGCGCGGAATTATTGGTAAAAACTTCCCCGAGATAATTCCACTGACCGCCGTTTAATCTTTGATTTTTTTGAAACGCATATTTTTCATGTCCGTTATCCGCAATAATTTTCGTATCGTATGAATAAACATCACCCGATTGCCACCAACCGTAAAGCGAGTAACTTGCATTGGGTTTTAAATTTCCCGTATGAAACATTACGTATGCGGAAGTATCATCATCCGGAAGTTTAATATAATCTTCGCCGTAAAATTTCTTACCGCCGTTTGAAACTGCCGCACTTCCGTTTACAAAGCTGCCGGGGTTGTCTAAAACAAATCTAAGCGGGTGACTTATTTTCAAAAATTCAGCAATGGAATACACGGTTCGTTTTCCGATTTCATCCAAGTTTTCGTTTGTTACTTCTACGAAAGGCTTGTCCGTATCTTTAAAATAACTGTCGTACGGCGTTTCGTAAGTCAATGCCAAAACATCTTCGCCGTAATTGTTCCACAGCCAGCCTTCCGGGTAACGCGATCTTAAATTCGATTCGTTAAAATCTTCCTGTTCGAAGTAGGGATTATCGGAAGCATTAAGGTTAGCAAAAAAATATTCTTTCTTATAAAACGTATCGGATGTTGAACTTGCGGTATGAATCCAAAAAGTGCAATACGAAGATGCTTGCGAATGTAAATTAAGAAAAACGGAAAAATGTTTTTGGTCGTTCAGCTCTTGCATTCTTGCGCGTAAAATTTTTACTTCTTCTGCGGTTTCGTTTTCCGGTTTATCCCAATTCGATTCCAAATCAACACCGTCGTAATTCGTTCTAGAGCGACCGAAGAAAACTCCGTCCGGATTAACAAAAGGCACAATATGAAAAACGATTTTGGTCAAATAAAAATTAATTATTTCTTTCCCGCTTAACAATTCATTCATTATTCCGTTAAAGTGCCAAGAACTCGGGGTTTCGCCGGGGTGTGTTCTGGCGTGAATCCAAACATTAAATTTGGAACTATCCGGTATTGTGAAATCCGTTACCGTAATTTCCTGTAAGGGAAGATTGTGCGGAGTAAAACCCAAAGTATCCAAACGGACAAATTGATTTTGTTTCCACAATTCGAGTTTGCTTTGAAGAGAAGAAAAATTGTAAGGCGTATAATAAGCAACGTAAACGGTATCTTGTTCGTATGTTTTCTCGAACATATTGACTTGCGGACTTTCATCGTCTGAGAATCTTATAAATTCAACATTGTCGTATGAATACATTGCTTTTGTTACGTCGCTGTTTAGAACTTTCACGTTAACGAATCTATTCTTTACGCCTTCCATTCTGAAATAAAACCATCTACCGCCTATATCTTCTTTTGTAGTAACCTGATAATGAATCGAATCGCTTGTGGAAACAGATTTCAAATTTCCGCTTTCAAAATCCGCATTAAATGTTACTTGTGAGTAAAAGGGGAGAGAGATACCAAAGAAAAAAAACGCGATAAGCAGCAGTGGGTATTTCATTATCAAACCGGAAAATTATTTGCAAAAAAGTTTATAAATCCAACTTCAAAATAACAGTTACGGAAAGATTAACAAACAGAAAAATCAACACAATTGTGACAACTATCACATTTAACGAAAAGTGTGCACCGTGTCACAGTTTTCCCATTCGCTTTTGTACATATTTGAGACAAAAAAAGAAGGGAACTATGGAAAACTTAACAACAAAACCTACACAAACGACAATAACCACGGAAGTAATTGCTCCGAAAAAGATAAAGACTTATTTTATTAATCCGTTATCTTCTGCCGTAGCAGGTTTTGCGTCTTTTTTTATTTTGATATTCTTTACAAAACTTTTCAGTTATGTTGTGGGAATAGATAATTCGTTTACTTTAGGAATCGAAGATGTTCTTTATTCTGCTATCGGATTTGTTTTGGTTTTATCTTATAAAGTGATGGAATTTTTTAAGACTGAGTAATTCCCTCGTTCAACTTTTCAGCTCTGTCGGCTAACTTTAATTTTTCGATTAATTCGAACAGGTCGCCTTCCATAATATTAGAAAGATTATAAAGGGTTAAACCGATTCTGTGATCGGTTACTCTGTTTTGCGGATAATTATATGTTCTTATTTTTTCGCTTCTATCGCCCGACCGCACCATATTTTTTCTTTGCGCCGAAATTTCGGCTTCTTGTTTTTGTTTTTCCAAATCGTATAATCTTGTTTTAAGCACTTTCATTGCTTTCTGGCGGTTTTTCAACTGTGAACGTTCGTCTTGGCATTGTACGACAATTCCGGTAGGTAAATGGGTAATTCGCACAGCGGTTTCAACTTTATTAACATTTTGACCGCCGGCGCCGCCGCTTCGGTAAATATCTATTCTCAAATCATTGGGGTCGACCTCAATTTCCACGTCTTCTGCTTGCGGCATAACAACAACGGATGCAGCGGATGTGTGCAATCTTCCGCTTGCTTCGGTTACCGGAACCCGCTGAACCCTGTGAACTCCGCTTTCAAATTTCAGATCGCCGTAAACCCCTTTCCCGCTAAGACTCATTACAACTTCCTTAATTCCGCCCATCGTCGATTCGTTTATATCAATGATCTCTTGTTTCCAGCCTTTCAATTCCGCAAAACGTGAATACATTCTGAATAAATCGTTCGCAAAAATTGCCGCTTCGTCTCCGCCGGTTCCGGCTCTTATTTCCATAATTACGTCTTTATCATCATCAGGATCTTTCGGAATTAAAAGTATTTTCAATTTTTCTTCCAACTCTTCTTTCTTTTTTTCAAGATCGGGTAGTTCTGCTTCCGCCATTTCAATAAGTTCTTTGTCGTCCGATTCACTTATGATTTCTTTATTTTCTTCAATATTTTTTATCAGCTCATCGTATTGTTTATAAGTTTCCACCAATTCAAGAAGTTCGCTTCTTTTTTTGCTTAACTCGATTACTTTCTCTTGATTGGAAAGTACTTCAGGATCAGCTAATTGCTTTTCAATCAGGTCGAATTTTTCTTTAATTTCCTTTAATTTGCTTAGTATTTCCAAAGTATTACCTGTTATTTTTGAACCCGAAATATAGCAAAGTTCGTGTTGAATTACTAAATCTTGTGTAGAGCCCCAAAAACCAAGAAATAATTATTGCATAACCGGAAAGAAGAAGGTATATTTGTTTAATCAATAACTGGAATTAGTATCCGCTCAATCGGCGGAGTTCCGGTTTGTAAGTTTTATCAGTAAAAAATGTTTCTTAGTCAATATACGTTTTATCACCTCTCATTCTTTCTCGAAAGAATCGAATTCACACTGCATCTCAACGATTTCAACTTGAACATTTTTTGTTAAAATAATTAAAAGTTATCAATGAAAATTCATTAAAAATACAGGAGACCCTAAAAATGAAAAGCAAAAACACAATATTTATATTTTTTCTGATGATTGTTTTCGCAATAACATCACACGCTCAGGATATAAAAAACACATTGTTCAAAGACGCGGAATCGGCTTTAAATTCGGCAAAAAAAATGCAAGCCGATGTTTTATCGCCTAATAATTACGAAGCAGCTATGGAAGCATTCAACGAAGCGGAAGAAGATTTTAAAAGCGGCGGCGATCTGAACGACATCAAGGAGGCGTTAACAAAATCGATATTTCATGCAAATAAAGCAAAAAAAGTAGTAGAGCTGGCAAAAGTAACTTGCAGCAGCGCAATTAAGGCACGCGAAGATGCGGTTTCGGCAAACGCAAAGGAAAACGCAAGCGAATTATGGAAAGATGCGGAAGAAAAATTCCGGGATGCTTGCGAGCAACTTGAAGACGGCGACGCAAAAGATGCCGAGGAAATATCCAAAGAAGCCGAAGAATTATATAGAAAAGCTGAACTAGCCGCAATTAAAGCTGCATACCTTGAAGATACTTGGGAATTATTGAATAAAGCAGACGAAGAAGATGTTGCAGAAAAAGCTCCGAAGACTTTAGCGAAAGCAAAAGAATTAATTAAAAAAGCAGAGAAGGAACTGCAAGAAAACCGTTACGATACGGACGTTCCTCGAACTTTGGCGCAAGAAGCAAATTACGAGGTAAAACACGCTTTTTATATTAACGAATACGCAAAAAATGCGGAAGATTCCGATAAAACAATCGAAGATATGATACTTGAAGCCGAAGCGGCTCTCAACAAAATTGCCGTTGTATTAAACAGTAAACCCGATTTTTCCCAAGGTATCGATAAATCCGCAGATAAACTTGCCGGTTTAATTTCAAAATTGCAGGCGGAAAGAGACAGTCTGGCAAACACACTCGAAGAAGCAAAACAAAAAATCAAATTGCTTGAAGAACAAGTAAGCGGAATGTCGAAAGAAAAATCGAAACTCGCGGAACAAATGGCTAAGATAGAAAAGATACGTCAACAATACGAAAGCATAAGAAAATTATTTAACGATAGCGAAGCGCTTGTTTATAAATCCGGTAATGATATAATTGTACGCCTTGTCGGGTTAAATTTCCCTTCCGGCAAAGCTACAATCGAACCGAAGTATTTCGGGTTATTGGCTAAAGTCCAGAAAGCAATCAAAATGGTTCCGAATTCAAAAATCACAATCGAGGGGCATACGGATTCTTTCGGCAGTGATGAAAAAAATATGGAGCTTTCGCAGGAGAGAGCTTTTGCGGTTAAGCAATATTTATTGGCAAATATGAATTTACCTCAGGACAGAATCGAGTCCATTGGTTACGGCGAAACAAAACCGATTGCAAACAATCAGACAAAAGAAGGTAGGGCAAAAAACAGAAGAATAGACTTGGTGATACATACAAATCCGGAAATGTAGTTTAACACTCAGCCCAACTTTGTGAATACAAAGTTGGGCTGATAATATTAAATATCATTACGGATGTAATAAATAGGAATTTATTCTCACTGATACTCTAAAACATCCTCTTTTAGTCGGCTCCTGCTATGGTTTATCTATCCTTTTTACATATTATAGTTCCTAATCCCACCGTAAATTATAAAATACACCGTTTGTAAAATCCAATTTGTAAGGTTGTTTTCATTTATCACATTTTATAATCACAAAACACCGTAAACTTTCATCAACGCATCTGCATTCAATCAAACAGTGAACAATTTGAATTTATAGACACGATGTATTATTTTATGTTTGTAAATCTTTTTTGAACCTATTAGAAAGGGAGAAGAATGAAAAAAATATTTTTATTCATTGGTGCAACTATTATTGCCCTAATTTTAGGAGCAATTGCATATATAAATTTTGCTTTACCGGCCGTTGAAAAAGCCCCCGACATAACAATCGAAAGAACACCGGAAAGAATAAAACGGGGCGAATACCTTGCTAATCATGTCACCGGCTGCATCGATTGCCATTCCCAACGTGATTGGTCTAAATTCGGAGGTCCGGTAGTGGAAGGAACCTACGGAATGGGCGGTGCGGAATATAATCAAGAAATGGGGCTTCCCGGCAAATACTATGCAAGCAACATTACTCCTGCGGGAATAAGCAATTACACCGACGGTGAACTCTTTCGCGTAATTACTACAGGCGTTACAAAAGACGGAAGGGCTTTGTTTCCGATTATGCCGTATAAACTTTACGGACAATTGGACAAAGAAGATATTTACTCCATTATTGCATACATTAGAACGTTGGAGCCCATCGAAAACCAAGTTCCCGAATCGAAATCCGATTTTCCAATGAATTTTATTATCAATCTGATACCTGAAAATGCGTCTTTATCTAATAAACCCAATCCTTCCGATAAAATTAGTTACGGTAAATATATGGTAACTGCGGCAAGTTGTATCGATTGCCATACTCAATTGGTCAAGGGGAAGTTTGTGGAAGGAATGGAATTCGCCGGAGGCAGAGAGTTTTTACTTCCAAACGGTTATAAAGTTAAATCTGCAAATATCACTCCCGATCCTAAAACAGGAATCGGCAAATGGAGCGAAAATGATTTTCTAAATGCATTCAAAAAGTACTTGGATTCCAACTATATAAACAAAGAAGTCAAACCCGGTGAGTTTAATACTATAATGCCTTGGGGACTATTTGCCAAAATGGAAGAAGAAGATCTAAAAGCAATCTATGCTTACTTAAAAACACTTAAGCCAATAAATAATTTTGTTTATAATCCAAGATAAACTTTATAAAATAATTCAAATAATATTTTTGCAAAGTCCTCCAAATAGGCGGGCTTTTACGGTTTATTATAAAATAAAATCTTGTATCGCCTAAATTATTCATTGTCCAATTACAAAAAGTAATTTTTGAGAGATAATTTAAATTTCATAGGGAGAACAATTTTAGATAATTTTTTTTTCTTAATACTAATGCTTTATAATATTTGCGGACGCTAAAATCAGATCAATCCTTTCTTTATTGCTAAAGCAATTGCGGCGGATTGGGAATTAACGTTTAACTTTTCGTAGATATTTCTTATGTGATAACGAACGGTATGCGTACTTATATAAAGCTGTTCGGCAATTTGTTTATATGCGTTTCCTTCGGCAAGTGCGGATAAAATTTCCTGTTCCCTTTGCGAGAGCAGTTTCTGATCGGCTTTTTTTTGTTCATCAAAAGCTCTTAGTAATTGAACCATTTTTTTTGCAATGTGACTGTTCATAGGTGAGCCGCCTTGATATGCATCTTTAATCGATAATAAAATTTCCTCGTGAGGCGTGGTTTTGGTCAAGTAACCGCAAGCGCCGGAAATTAAAGCTTCGAATACCTTTTCGCTCTCTTCGTGTATGGTGAGTACAATAACCTCGATTGATGGGAATAATTCTTTTACTTTTCTGGTTCCTTCTATTCCCGACATGCCCGGGAGTCCGATGTCCATCAGAATTATGTCCACCTCTGCTTCATCGATATTTTCAAGCATCGATTCGCAATCCGGATAAGCGCCAACGCACTTAAAACCTTCGGAAGTGTCTAAAAGAGATTGAATCCCTTCCCGGATTATATCTTTATCTTCAACTACTACTACATTAATCATAATTCTAAATTTATGTAAAAACTCAATTTATTCTATGATTTGCAGCACAAATCAGCACATATTTTTTTACATAAAATAGGGTTTATAATTTATATAGTTTGGTTTTTCCCAATTTCATACTGAATTTGATTTTCGTTCCGCCGTTTACTTTTGAGATTATTTCAATTTTTCCGTTAACCGCTTCGGCTCTTTTTTTAATGTTTTTAATTCCGTTACCTAATTTCGTATCATTTATGTCAAATCCAATTCCGTTGTCCGTTAAATCAACCGTTAAAGTTTTGTTATGAGTCTTTACATTAATCTCAATGTTTTTACAACAACTATATTTTATAGAATTGTTAATCGCTTCTTTGAACATTAAAAATATATGCTGTCTATAGTTCATTGGCAGACTTATATTTTCCAAATTATTTATTCCATTAATAACCAAAGAAATGTTGGAATACTTAAGAACTTCTTGGTAAGAATCCTGTAACCGGTTAAATAAATCTTTTAACGTATCTTTGGAAGGATTAACAAGCCAAACGATATCCCGCATATCGTCGATCAATGTTTTGGATATTTCCGTAATGTTGTTTAATCCTTTACCTGCTTGTTCGTTACCGTTTACCTGATGTTTAACCATTTCGCTCAAAAATGTAATTTCGGTAAGACCCGAGCCGATGTTATCGTGAAGATCGGCAGAAATTTTTGATCTGATTTTTTCAATTGCCAATAAATTCCGGTATCTGTAAGAAGCCATAAACGCAACCAACCCGAGAACCGTTAAAACGGAAATAGTATAAAACCACCAGGTTTCCCACCAAGCCGGCAATATTGTAAATGATAACTTAGCCGGTTCGCTCCAGTATCCCCATTCGGTTGCCGCTTTTACTTCAAAGGTGTAATTACCGTCATCAAGACTTGTGTATTGAACATCGGTATTTTTACTTGTTACCCAATCTTTATCAACATTGCTCAATCTGTATTTGTAAACTACTTTATGCGGTGCGGAAACATCAATTCCAATGAAATGAAATTTCAAATAGTTTTCATCGAAGTTTAACTTAGAATTAAATTTAAATATTTTAAAATCAACGGGTTTGTTATAGATATCCAATCCCGTGATGTAGGTTGGCGGTGGGATTTTAGCAGGTTTATCATAATATGAATTATATTTTGATAAACCGGTTTTTGTACCAATATAAGTATTATTAAGAGAATCTATATAAAGCGCATTGGGATTGCAATCATTACCGGCTAAACCGTCTTGTTCGGTAAGAGAACGAATATAAAAGCTGTCATTTTGTCTCGTTATAATATTAATTCCTTTTGGTGTGGTGACAATTATATTCCCAAGTTTATCTTCCGCGGCAGCTCTTATTTCGTTTGAGAGTAGTCCTTTATCAACATTGATTGTGTCAATACGGTTGTCGCTAAAAATATTAAGTCCACCGTTTTGCGTACCAATTAAAATCTTACCGTCCGACAATTCATGTAAATCAGTTATGGAATTATCAGAGAGACCGTTTTCTGTTGAATAATTATGATAATTCCCATTGAAATAAATATCTAAGCCAACATTGTGAGAACCCAAAATAATTTTATTATCCTTTGCTATAAGAATACATCTTATAAAATTACTTGCAAGCCCGTTTTTCTTTGTTAATAATTTAATTTTATTGTTCTTTATTGAATAAACTCCTTTATAAGTTGCCGCTAGCAAGGTACCGTCTTTTGTCTCTGCTAAATCGAAAACCTGGTTACTTTCCTTGCTATGAACATCAAGCGTACCATTAAATGTTACAAAATCAACAATATGATTTGTCTTGATTACTTGAATCCCTTTACGTGAACCAATTACGATATTGCCATTTTTTCTTTCTAAAATTGCAAGGGGGTGTTTAAACTGGGGATATTTATCATTATTGAAAATTAATTTATGTGAACCGGTTTTAATTATCAGACCGTCGGAAGAATTGATAATTTCCTTTCCGCTTTTTGTGGTAAAATAATTATAAATATTAGAACTGCTTTGATTGTACAACGAATAAAAATTTTCCAAAAGTTTAGGTTTATATATTTGAAATCCGGATTCCACATCAGTTAAGAAAATATTTCCATTTTGATGTTCATATACTTTCCAAACTTTATTGGAAAGCAACCCGTTAGAAGAATTAATAAGCTTAAACTTATTATTTTCAAAAATTGCCAATCCCAAATCTGTCCCGAAATAACCGACTCCGTTTTTGGCAAAAGTAATATCAAATATATCTGAATTTAGTATTTTAATATTTGTTTTTAATATTTTTACTTTACCGTTTATAAGTCTGTATATTTTGTTTTTCCCGCCAAAAAATATTTCTCCTTTTTTATTACCACCTATTGTAACAAAGAAAGGATCTGACAATAATGTTTTATCCACAATGCTTTTAAGATTTCCATTTTCATAGAGCAACACGCCGTCTGCAGTTGCTAAATAAACATCCCCGTTTTCCGCAACATATTTATCATACACACTTGTTAAAGGAATATCATTCAATTCGTTTAGATTTACCAACACCTTATTTTGGTATAACAAAATACCTCTCGAAGCGGAAATTAAAAGAGATCCATCTTTATTTGAATGTATAACGGAAACAAAATTCACTTTGTTTGGTGATTTGTTAAAAAGAGTATCGATTTTTCCGTCATTAAAGGTTGTAATACCATTACCACCGAATGTTGCAAAATAAATTGTACCGTCAATTCCTTCCGTAATATCAAATACAACGGGAGAAGTTAATCCGGTAGATGTTGTAATGTTTTGAAAAGAATTTCCATCCCATCGGCTAACTCCGGAATTTGTAGCAAACCAAATATATCCTTTGCTATCGGCATATATTTGCCTGATTTCATTATTCACTAATCCGTTTTTCGAGGTATAGGTTTTATGAATTACAACTTGCGAAAACAGAAGGGAGTTAATGAATATGAAGCATAACAAAAATTTATTTTTCTTCATTTATATTTATAAAAAATTGAAACTTTAATTGGAAGTTAAAAGGAAAGTATAATTATTTCAACAAAATAATTGTGATTTGCGACAAATAAAAAAAATCCCCATTTTGTTACAATGAGGATTGTGAAAAATTTATGGTGGGATTAATTTACTTTAAAACCGGAAACCATTGTGGCTTCTCCGTTTGATGTATTGGTTGCGCTTGCAACACGAATTCCTAACCCGGAAGGATAACTAAACAAAAAGGTAACTTCATCAGCCTTTGTAAGTTCAAGGTTGATTGAAAACATTACCGATTCACCCGCAGTGCTGTTGGTCCATATACGTTTTACAAATTTGCCGCCAAACGGGGTTACTCCGTTTACTTGAAAAATTGCCGCTGTAATTTCACCGTTTAAAGGATTTGTAGTAGGGGCAAAAGCTAATTTGTAATCAAAATGATAAATGCCGTCGGAAGGAGCGGTAAAAACCCCAGTTGCCGGGTCGTAAGTATTTCCATGATCATAAATCTCCGTGGTATTGGTTAAAGGATTAGTCCCGCCGGTTAAATCCAAATTTTGATTCAGATACGACGAGAAACCCGTAGTTGTTTCGGGCGATTCCCAAGTGGGGGGATTGTTAGGTCCGCCTGAAGTGAGCACTTGACCCGGGGTTCCGGGCTGTCCGTTTATATATAATCTGCCCGCAAAATTGAAATCACCACCAACATCCAGAGTAAAAGCGGGAGCGGGATTATTTACGCCAACGTTTCCAGCGGCATTGGAATACATATCGTTGCCGTTTACCGTCCAATCATTATCTCCACCGCCTACAAGCGCTCCGTTAAAATACAGCTTATTGCTAACGCTGTAAATTTTTTGGGTTGTGTTCGAAGGCGTTCCGTTTTTTAATTGAATAGCGCCGAATGTTCCTTCGTCTGTTATTTTCAGCAGCTGATTAGTTCCGTCGGAAAATGTTACTTCTCCTTCAACTACTTGCGGGGATTCTATTTTTTGAGTCTTGCTTTTCTCCTGTGCGTTAATGGATGAGATAAGCAATATCATTAGTAAAAAAACTGTTACGGAAGGAAGATTGGTTCTCTCCGGCATTAAAGTTTTTAACAGTGGAAAGGAGCGGTCCATTCCACCATGGAAAATGATTTTCTCCAACTTTGAAAATAAAAATGTTGTTGTTCTAAATTGCTTCATTTTTTTCCTTCTTTTATTTATTTGTAAATTTCGCTGTTGCCGGGGTCCGTGCCCAAACATAATTTATAATTAAATCTTTAACTGACAGTTATCCGGAGAGGAGCAGTCCTCTCCGGCATTAAAGTTAAGCGGTGGAAAGGATTGGTCCTTTCCACCAATTTCTTACTCTTGCTGCTGCTCGTAATCATAATCGTAATCCCGTCTTTAAAAAATGTGAGCAAGATTAAGAGTAAGAATTTATATGTCAAATAATTCAAACATGGTTAATATACCACTGTTGCCGAGGTCCACACCTCGGCATAGTTATCCAGAGAGGAATGGTCCTCTCCGGCATTGAAATTTATTTGCTTGTAACTCTTATTTCTTTTTGATTCTTTTTTATATTCGTGATTGCTTGTTTAATGAGTTCAATATCATTTCTTAATTCCAAATTTGATTTTCTGTAAGTTGCATTTTCTTCTCTGTATTTAGAGTTTAATTTTGCCAATTCTTTATTCTGTTTTTCAAGTTCTTCAATTCTTTTATTTAAGTTTGTTATTATTTGGTTTTGTTCCTTCGTTCTTTTCTCTAATGCTTTAATTGCTATTAAATTTATTCCGTCTATATCTGCGGATGCTATCGTTGTGTCGTTGCCGATGGTTCCTATTCCGTCATGCCCGAATGCATTGAAAAATTCTTGTGCCATCGGTCCGTAATGCCTGTGTTGTTTCGGGTCTTGTCCTTTGTAATTCCAGCTTCTTAAATTAAACTTGCTGATTTTGTTTAATACTTCTTCACCGTTTACAGGAAGGAAGTTTTCTTTTTTCGTCGAATCCGAAATTGAACTCCATGAATTATCCCCGGCATTCATTAATGCTCCGGTGGTTAAGTCCGCAGAAGTATAAAACCTATAACCGTTTGCAAACCGCGCCGCAAATCTGTTATCGTTACCGGCATTATTAATTGTAGCAGAAGAATTATCCCCAATAAAAATTGTTCCGTTACCCGAAGCTTTTACATTACGTCCGATTGCAGTGGAATAATCCCCTGTGGCTTCAGTCGAACTTCCGATTGCCGTTGAGTGCAGACCGGAAGCTTTGGTGTTTGAGCCCATTGCCGTTGATCTTTGTCCGCTTGCTTCGGTTATATAACCGGTAGCAAAAGAGTATGCACCGCTGGCTTTTGTTTGGTAATTTAGTGCCGTTGAATAAGACCCTATATTTACGTCATCCCATGCATTGTTCGGTCCCGCCGTACCGGCTCTGAAAGCCGACTTTCCTTGATACCACATCATTCTCGAACCCGAGCCTTCCTTTGGAATAGAACCTGTTGTTGCCCCGTAAAACACAACGCCATTTACTGCGTCGACTTCCAATGAGGCGGTTGGGCTGGATGGTCCTATACCCACATTTCCATTTTTAAGCACAGTAACCGCATTTGCCCTGTTTGCATCATCGGTTCCATTGCCTATTACAAACAATGGTTCTGTCTCAATCCAGGCACCTGGCTGGAAATTATTATATGCATCATCATTAAACCTCCCAATGACCGTGGCAAGGTAAGATGATGATACTAGATCTTCTCCAAAAGTTGCTGTTGAACGTGCTGTAATTCCATTGTTCGCCCCGGCTACTATACCATATAATTCGGTTGAAAAGTTACCCTTACCAACAAATAAATTTCTTGTTGTGTGTAACCATCCGTTTACTCTTAGTGTATCGGTAAGAAAATCACCATAAATAAGAGGAGTTGAAGAATTAGAATTCTCAATGTATAACTTATCACTTCCCGTTTCATTATAACCGGCATTATATCCAATAAATATATTACCGCTATAACTGTTTCCGTTAGAACCGTATCCGGCTTTATAACCGATTATCGTATTGTTATTACCCGTTTGATTATAATAATTCGATTGAAAACCTACGGCTACATTATTTTCCCCGGAATTATTATAGCGCATTGAACTGATACCGACTGCAGTATTATAGCTGGCTCCGTTTGTACTTAATAAAGCACCGTTACCAAAAACCGCATTTGACTTACCCGTTGTATTTAAGTTTAGCGAATTTTTACCCACGGCTAAATTAAAATTCTTAATTCCATCGGAAGCTCCGGCATCGTCATTTGCACCGGCGCCGTTTCCCAAAAACAAACTTTCTCCGTCAAAAATTGCATCCGTTAAATCGTTTATTTCCGTTGCTCCGCCGGAACCCAGAGCCGTGCCGTTAAAATTTAACGTTCCACCGTTATTATAGAGTTTATTTGTAACGTCAGAGGGAACACCGTCTTGAAATTGAATGGCTCCAAATGTTCCTTCATCGGTTATTCTTAAAAGTTGGTTTGTCCCATCCGAAAAAGTAACATTGCCTTCAACCGCTTGAGGTGAATCTATTCCTTTTGACGAGTTTTGAGTTTTATCTTTATTTTCTTTTTTATCGTTTTTTACTTCTTGTGCAAATAATATTGTTGCAAAAAGAATTAAGAGTGTAGTATAGAATATTGTTTTTTTCATAATGAGTCTCCTTGTCTGAATTCTGATTGCAAGTTAAGGTCGAAAATCACTCAAATCAACTGGCAGATGTGGTAGTTTTTAACGGTGGAAAGTGGTGGTCCTTTCCGCCAGTTTCTTACTCTTGCTCTTAATCGTAATCTTGATCTTGGCTTTAAGAAATGTGAGCAGGATGAAGAGAAAGATTAAGAGTAAGATCATGATTAAGACTTTAAATAACAAATAATATAAACACTGTTAATAATTTAGTTATATGAATTGGTGCTGATTTCGGTAGAAATGAAACATAATAATAAGGAATGGCTTTCCGGGTTTTCAATCAACTAAAGTTGATCCTCATGAGTTCCCGCCTGCCATCGATAGCAAAACTAACTTAACATAAGCTTACTATTAAAGGCGTAGCCATTCCAAAATATTAGTTTTACTTCTTTAATTTGCCGTTAGTTGGACCGGATTAGCGCTCATTACAGCTAAGTGATTTCTATGTTTTACGGCAATGTAGTAAGAAGTATTTCCCGGTTGTGAAAACTGTACCGGATTGCTACCATCCACATCTACAACCGTGCCGTCTTGTAATAAAAATGCTGATTGCGATTCCAATATGTTGGTTTCATTGTTTTGATCTCTTAACTGAACCAAAACCCAATCAACTACTTCATTCCCTGAAATATTGGGTATTGAGCTTACTGTTTCCGGGTCTTCCTGGTATGGCGATGTTGTCGGGATTGTTAGACTTGCATTCATGTTGGGGCTATTGTACGGTCCTTCAAGAAATATTTTAATAGAAACTACAACCGATGAGTTAGTTGTTGAACCAATTAATCTGGCAATGCCAAAATCCCCGGTTGAAAAATCTCCAACACCACCTGTCATTAAAATTTTTCCGTCATTTTGCATGGTTACCGCTTTACATTGATCGGAAGTCGGTGGAGATGGGTTAAAAGAAAAACTCTGTTTACCGTCCGAGTCAAAAGTTGTATCCAAATTACCACTGGTATCAAACCGGGCAATGGCAAATGAGTAATTAAAATTAATGTCTTCCAAATAACCGGCTAATAAAATCTTGCCGTCTGTTTGAATTGTACAATCATTTCCCGAAGCATTATTATTTGCAAATGATGTTGTAACTATTCCGGTTCCGGAAAACGTATTATCAAGCATACCGGCTTGGGTTAATCTCATCAAAGCAAAAACGTTGTTATTACCATCATTACTTTTTCCGCCTATAATTATTTTATCGTCAGACTGAGTTACAATACAATTCCAATAGTCATTACCGGAAATTGAGTTTAAAATAATTTTCCCGTTCGTGCCAAATGAATTATCTAGTATTCCATTACTATTTAAGCGTGCAAGCGCCGCCTTAACTATTCCGCTATTGTATGTGTTAGTAAGAACAATTAATTTTCCGTTACTTTGCAGTGCAACATATCCCTTTTCATTATAATTTGAATTAAAATCTATTGTTGCACTTCCATTCGTTCCAAAGGAATTATCCGGATTCCCATTTTCCGTATATCTTAGAACGATTACATTATAAAGTTCCGGCGTGGAATAATTTGCTACAGTCCCCGAAACAACAATTTTGTTATCTTGTTGGATCTGTAAATCATTGAATCCGTATGATTCGTAACCAAAAGTTGATGTGACTACTCCATTCGTTCCAAATGTACTGTCAATACTTCCGTCGGTTTTTAACCGGGCAAGCACCAAGTTTAAATCCGAACCAATATATGCGGTTCCCATAATTATAATTTTTTCATCAGATTGCAGTCCGAATTTTACCGGTGTTTCAGAGCCGCCAATATCGATAGTTGCAATTCCGTTGATTCCGAATGTACTATCCGGGTCACCGTTAATATTATGTCTGGTAACAATAAAATTATCTGCCGCCGTACCAAAAACAAGAATTTTCTCATCAGCTTGTACAACTATATCCGTAGAATAATCGGAACTTCCGGAGTTAATATCGAGGGTTACCATTCCGTTTGTTCCAAAAGTTGAGTCTAATGAGCCATCTTGCGCAAATAAATTTGATTCCGTAATTACAAAAAAGAAAATTATAAGTGATAGATTTTTCATAATGTGTTTCCTATTCTGAATTTTGATTGCAAAATAGGAGTGGTAGCCGGACAAATCAACTGGCACATACGGTAGTTTTAGGGAAGTTTTTATTTTAAGGTTATAAACTTTTTATTCCGCCAAATTCATTAAATTTTTTTTACTATATTGAAAAATCCAAAACAACAATGAAAAACCGGAGAAAAAGATGTCCGCAAAATCAAAAAAATTTCCTTTCATTTTAATTACGTCAGTTCTGGTTATTTTCTTATTACTTGTTAATATCGTTGCTCAACCCTTAACGGTAATACAAACACCCCAAAAATATTTTGGCTTTAATCCAGGCACCGACCGTATGTTAATAGATTATGAACAATTAATTTCATATTTACGGGAAGTCGATAAAAATTCGGACAGAATAAAATTGGTTGAAATAGGCGAAACGCCGCTTGGAAGAAAAATGTATATCTGCTTTATCTCTTCCGGGAAAAACATAGCCAATCTCGAAAGGTTAAAAACAATAAACAAAGAACTTGCATTAAACGGTAATTTAACGGAAAGCGAAAGACAAAAATTATTTGCCGAAGGTAAAGTATTTGTCTTGGCAACTCTTTCAATGCATTCGGACGAGGTCGGTCCTTCTCAAGCGGCACCGCTTATTGTATATGATTTGGCTACAACAAACGACACGTTAAAAACATCATGGCTGAACAATACCGTTTACATGATGGTTCCGTGCCATAATCCGGACGGAATGGATATGGTTGTGAATCATTACAGAAAGTACAAAGGAACAAAGTATGAAGGAAGTTCAATGCCCGGAGTTTATCATAAATATGTCGGTCATGATAATAACAGAGACTTTGTTACTCTAAGTCAGAAAGACACAAAAGCAATTGCAAAAATTTACAATACAGATTGGTATCCACAGGTAATGGTTGAGAAACATCAAATGGGTTCAACTACCGCACGTTATTACGTTCCGCCTCCGCACGATCCGATTGCGGAAAACATCGATGCCGGAATTTGGAACTGGTCGGGAGTGTTCGGCTCAAACTTAATTACAGATATGACGAAAGACGGATTGACAGGCGTATCCCAACATTATTTATTCGATGATTATTGGCCGGGCTCCACCGAAACTTGTATTTGGAAAAATGTAATTGGATTTTTAACCGAATGCGCCAGCGCCGATTATGCAAAACCGGTTTATGTTGAACCGACGGAGTTAAACGCCCGGGGGAAAGGGCTATCGGAATATAAGAAAAGTATAAACATGCCTGAACCTTGGAAAGGCGGGTGGTGGCGACTTTCCGATATCGTGAATTATGAATTTTCTTCTACGATGTCGATAATCAAAACAGCGGCATTACACAAAAACAGAATACTTCAATACAGAAACGATCTTTGCAAAAAGGAAATTGAATTGGGAAAAACCCAACCACCGTTTTATTACATTTTACCGCTCAAGCAACACGACGAAAACGAGTTTGTGGAAACGGTAAACCTGTTGAACGAACACGGAATTAAAATTTACGAATTAACTTCAAACTTAAAGATTAACGGGAGGAATTTTAATAAAGGCGATATTGTAATTCCTTTGGCTCAGCCTTATCGAGCTTTTATTAAAGAAGTAATGGAAAAGCAAAACTTTCCCGTGCGGCATTACACGCCAAACGGCAAATTGATTAAACCTTACGATATCACAACTTGGTCGCTTCCACTGCACAGGGGACTAACGTCAATCGAAGTAAATACAAAACCCGCAGAAATTGAAAACTCGTTACGGCAATTAACTTTTCCGTATACTCTAAATTCTCCGGCGCCTTCTGAATACCGGTTTGCATTTTTTACGGTTAATAATAACGAAAGTTATAAAGCAGCATTTACTGCAAAGAAAATGGGATTAAAAGTAGAAAGATTGAGCGAAGACGTGAAAGTTAACGGAAAAATAATTCCAACGGGTAGTTTTGTTATTTCCGCAAATAATAAACTCGGCAGTTTAGTTAATGGTTTAACTGTCCCGCCGGTTTACACATCGGAAAAAATAAATTTTAAATCCGAACCTGTAAAAATCCCGCGAATTGCATTGATAGAAACATACTTTCACGATATGGACGCAGGCTGGACAAGATTTATTTTTGATACTTATAATTTACCCTACAAAGTTATTCATCCCGGCGAAGTTGAAAAGACAAACTTCAAGAAAAATTTTGATGTGATTATCTTTCCTAATTCAAATAAAGATATTTTAATGAGCGGAAAATATAAATCCCAAAACGATTATTACCCGAGCAGTTATCCGCCTGAATTTACAAAGGGAATCGGGAAAAAGGGAATGCAGAAAATCTTATCGTTTTTAGATAACGGCGGAAAAATTATTTCTTGGGGAAATTCAACCGGGCTTTTCATTGGAACATTAACGATTGAACACGGCAAAAATGATAAAGAAGAATTCAGACTTCCGGTAAACGATATTTCAAGTTCACTTAGAAAAAACGGTTTGTATGTTCCCGGTTCGTTAGTAAAACTTAAATTAAAGAGGAATCATCCGATTACTTACGGAATGGAAGAAGAAACCGGAGTCTTCTTTAGAGCCAGACCGGTATTCACAACCTCAATTCCTCACTTCGACATGGATCGAAGAGTGATCGGGTATTTCCCGGAAAATGATATACTGTTAAGCGGATACGGAGAAAAATTAGAAAAACTCGGCAATAAAGTAGGTTTGGTTTGGATTAAGAAAAACAAGGGGCAGCTGGTTTTGTTTGCATTTAATCCGCAGTTCCGGGCTTCCACACAGGGTAATTACAAATTGCTGTTTAATTCGATACTGATGTAAGTGGCCAAGATTTTACTGATACAGAGTTAAACATCTCGGCAAAATTAATATAATTAAATATTTAAGCGGTGGAAAGGAGTGGTCCTTTCCACCAAGAAATTATAGTTTCTTACTCTTGGTTGTAATTTTAATCTCGTTTTAAGAAATGTGATCAAGATGAAGAGTAAGTTCAAGAGTAAGATCACGATTAAGAATTAACATATTACTCTTGCCGGGGTCCACACCTTGGCATAGTTATCCGGAGAGGAATGTTCTTCTCCGGCATTGAATGTTTTTTCTTACTACCGGCAATTATTTTATAGTTAAAAATGCCGAGGCGTAGACCTCGACATTAGTACCGTACTCATAAACTGTAAGGACAAGGCAAGCCTTGTCCCCAGATGAGGTTATTTGATACTATTTCATCAAAACCATTTTCTTTACAGCTACGCGGTTATTTTGGCTAAGTTTGTAAAGATAAACACCGCTCGCCAAATTATAATCCGACGAATTCAAATCAAAAGTATAAACCCCCTTTGCTTTAACTCCGTCGAATAGCGTTGCTATTTCCTTGCCGAGAATGTTGTAAATCTTAAGACTTACATTACCCGTTTCCGGAACATGATAAACAATTTCCGTGGAAGGATTAAACGGGTTCGGAAAATTTTGTTCGAGTTCAAAATTAAAAGAAAGGGAACCGTTATCTTCTATTCCGGTTATTAAATCGTAAGTTGCTTCGGGAGCAAATATAGGCGGAAGATTATCCGGTTGTTCGGGTATAAACGGAATTCCGTCCCCATCCGAATCGTTACCAGTCTCACCGGTATTACCGCCTTCAGCCAATTGCATTGAATTTCCCACATGTTTAAAGAATCTTGTATATACTTCTGCTCCATCGGAATTTCCGCCAACAAGAACCGCAGATCTTAACGCTCCGGCGATAACCGCAAAATTAAAAGGTGTATATGTTGCAGTGGAATTACCTAATTCGGTAACAAATGCCATCTTGCTCGGTAAGTAAAAATTAGAGACCAAATAACCATACGCATTGTTTGCTTCGGCTAAGTAATCGCTGTTATTTGTTGCTGAGTAAGCAGCATATAATCCTCTTACCGCCGCTGCAATGGATGCAACGTTTTCCGGATCAGAATCGGCACCAGTTCCTATAACATACGAGTTATAATAACCGCCGGAAGAATTCTTCAAATTACTAATTAAAAAATTCGCTTGTGCGTTTAACATATCCAACGCCATTGTCTCCAAAGGTGTGCCGGCAAATTCGGTGATAAATTTATCCAGCATAACCAAAGCGTAACCTGCGTTTACAGTACTTATCTCGTTGCCTAATTCAACGCTACTGTTGTTCAAAGACGAAGAATTTACAAATGTTCCTTCGGTGCTGTTAAAATGCATTGCTTTCAAGTTTAAGAAAATCACTTTGCTCGATCCTTTCATTAAATCGAACGGACCCGGGACACCTGACTGAGAAGCATCGGCCGGGAAAGGGTCACCATCGAAAACATGATGATATGCCGCATGCGCCGGCGATTCGTTGTTTTGAGGATCCATCATATTCTTAAAATTTAACGTTCCCCAAAATAAAGATAACTGATCGAATAAATCGCTCGAAGCATCCGTAACAGTTAATGAAGATAATTTCGGCGGCATGCCTTCGGCAACAATTTCTTCCGTTACAGCAATTTTATGCGGGAAATATTTAATTCCGTTTGAAGGATCATAAGTGGCGGGATCTACGCTTCCTAACGCATTTCCGTCGAAAGCTAATTTGTTAATTATAAACTTCATTTTATTTATTGCTTCTGCGGTTAAAACCTGACCGATAAACCCGTCCAAACCGTCGCCGCCGTAAAACACATTATTAGAAGGATCGAAATTAGGACTTCCGGTAGAATCTGGAGAAGTTGTTTCGGGATCAAGTTCGTTGTCATCTGCATCATGGAAAGCTCCCAACATATCCTGCGCCCACAAATATTGCTTCATTAGGGATTGACCCATAGCAGCGGGATTAAGCGTTTTGTCCATCAGACTTCTATCCCATCTCAATGTGGAAAAATCCGTTGTAAAATTAACGGGATCAACAGCTTGAGGTAAATGCGGATCGCCGGAAATAAATTCTGCGTACTGCGGCCAAGGATTTTTTGGCGGAGTATGATTGGATATCATTCCGAAATGCATTATATTTTTCACAAGTTCGTCATCTTCGTTGAAACCGTTAGGTGTTCCGGTTATCGAACCGTCAAACGTTGAATCTTCCATCGCAGCTTTTGCCATTATTACGGGTCCCCACATCATGTGCAAGCCCATACCCGACCGGGAAACGATGGTGCCTAATTGGTAGCGGGAATACTCATAATTTTCGATACCCAGCGTATAAGCAATAGAATCAGGGGAATTCAAAACCATAGGATCTAAATCATCTAAATTATACCCCAAATCTTCGGCAAACGGTTCACCGCTTTCGTTAATTTCATTTGCCAAAAATAATTGCTCGGCTGTTTTGAAATTTGTTGTGTTTGTTATGATAATTTGTGCGGAAAGCACTACCGACATTAAAAAAAACAATACTGTTATATTTCTAAACGACATAATCGTCCTCCTGGATTGTTTAAGAATATCCGCAACATACATTATTCAGGCTCCGTTTGATGTCGGTTAGGCTACAGTTAATGAAGTTCATCGAAATATTTTTATTGCCATAATTATTAAATTATATTATTTAAGAAGTAATAATTATATTGAATTTGATTTATTAAAGTATATCATATAAAGATGCTGATTCTTTACTCATTCCGGTTAATCTTTGAAATAAAAATTAATCTTGATACCTTTAATTTCTGAAATCATACCTTAAAGACAGCAAAAAGGAGAATAGGAAATGAAACCGACATTCTTCCTTCCGATATTTTTCCTCCTCGTAACCGGCTGCTCCTCAATTTACTTTGTGAATCCGGAAAATGCTTCCGAGACAACTACATTAAATGAAATTTCTAAAAAATGCGATGCGACCGTGATTTTAAAAGACCGCACGGAATTTAGCGCACGGGACATTATAATTAAAAGCGATTCCGTATCGTTCGAAGATTTAAAATCGGAACAAGTTTTATTCTATCCTACAGGGAATGTGTTGGGTGTTAAATTCTTGGACAGAATGCAAGGATTATTAGAGGGTTTTAAGGGCGGATTCTTAGCCGGCGGCGGTTTGGGATTTATACTCGGTTTACCGAATGACAAATTGGGTCCCGTTGCCGGCGCTCTGGTTTTAGGAACGATTTCCGGAGTTGCGATTGGAATAACAAGCAGTATTTTCGGCTACCTTATCGGCAGCGAAACAATTTACTATATAAAATAACAGATTGATTTTCCCGGATTTATTTCTCTTGTTCGGTAAATTTCTCTGATGCCGAGGTCCACACCTCGGCATAAAGAACATAATTAAATTTTTATCTGTGTGGAAAGGAGTTGTCCCTTCCACCAGGTAAATATTGTTTCTTACTCTTGCACTTAATCGTAATCTTAACCTCATCGTTAAAAATGTGAGCAAGATTAAGAGTAAGATCAAGATCAAGATTATCATAATAACTTATATACCAAATAATACAACTGTGGTGAATAGTACAGTTATGTATATTGAATTGTCTTCTCCAGCACTGATTTTTGATTACAGCCGCTGAACATTTACGTATAAAACCGGTGGAAAACGGGTTTTGCCAATCATGAAAAAAACCCTGCAAAAAAAGGTTTGCAAGGCTAATGTGCACCCTGGGGGACTCGAACCCCCGACCAATTGATTAAGAGTCAACTGCTCTACCAACTGAGCTAAGGGTGCACCGCAAAAATAAATATTTTTATATGAGTTTCAAAACATCAAGCTCGCAACTGTTTTCCCTTTAAGCCACAACCGGTTTTCACATTTAATATTAAGCGGTAAATTTTGTAAATTGTAAAATAAATTTACAAGATACATTATGGATACTTTAACTATTATCTTTATCATACTCGGTTTTATTCTTGCCGTCATCGGAATCGTCGGGTGTATTATTCCCGGTCTACCAGGCCCGCCTCTGAATTATATCGCGGTTGTGCTTCTTGATATAGCAAAGCCGGAACTGTTTACGTCAAAATTTTTATTGTGGTTCGGGTTAATTGTTGTAATCGTATATTTTCTGGATTACATTCTGCCGGTATTGGGGGCAAAAATATATAACGCATCCAAATACGGAATTTGGGGTTCAATAATCGGAATGATAATCGGTATATTTTTCTTTCCTCCGTTCGGAATGATACTCGGGATAATGATCGGCACGGTTACCGGTGAATTACTTGCGGGCAAAGAACAATCCGAAGCGCTAAAAGTAGGAATGGTTACATTCGTTGCAAGCATGGCCGTAATTGTAATTAAACTTAGTTTGTCCTTAATTTTAACTTTTTACTTTCTAAAAGGTGTTTTTACGATAGGTTATGATGCAATCTGAGACCATCCCTTCCGCAAAATATATCCTTTTCTTATTTCTTACGCTAATCGCTTTTTCGTGCGGTAAGCAATTGAAAGAAAAACCGGATAAAAAAAATTTTATTACCGACGCGCTCGGGAATAAATTTGAATTATCGCAACCGCCGGAAAGGATTATAACTTTGGCGCCAAATCTTACGGAAATGGTTTTTGAACTCGGCGCGGGGGAAAAGCTGGTCGGCAATACACTTTTTTGCAATTACCCCGACGAGGCAAAGTCCGTTGAAAAAATAGGCGATATGTTAACCGTTGACTACGAAAAAATTGTTACACTTCATCCCGATTTGATATTCATAACGAAAGAAGGAAACAAAAAGAATATTTATCAAAAATTAATTTCGTTAAAGCAAAAAGTTTTTGTTTCCGATCCCAAAAGTTATGCGGATATCAAAGAAACTTTTCTTAAAATGGGAAAAATTCTCGGGGAAGAGCAGACGGCTTTGCAAAAAATAAAAGCATGGGACAGGTTAATAGATTCGGTCAAAAACGAAGTAAAAAATTCAACAACCGGTTCCGTTATGTTTTTAGTTTCCGTAAAACCTATTATGCTTGCGGGCAAAAACACTTTCATTGACGAAATATTAAGCATCTGCGGATTACAAAACATAGCGGACAGTTCCCGCTTAAGATATCCGGTTTTCAGCAGGGAAGAAATAGTTAAAAAAAATCCCGATTACATCATTCTTTTTGCTTCTAAAAATTTAAAAGCCGAAAACGTAAAAAATGCGTATCCGGAATGGAAGGAACTTAACGCCGTTAAGAATAACAATATCATTTTTGTCGATCCCGATTTATTTGCACGCCCGGGACCCAGATTTGCAAAAGCAGTTGAATTTTTATTTAATTCAGTTCACTGAGATTATGGTTTATAGTCTGGTATTTCCAAGATTCAATTGAACCCCGCAACTTCAGTCGCGGGCAAAGAAACGCAAACCGTAAAGAAAGAAACCGATTCATCGGTTTCCACCGCATTATATTTTAGCTAATGAATTCGACATTTATTTTTCTCTATAAAAACCGGTGAAACGGTTCAGTTTTTTTTATACGTATTCACTAATCCACGGATAAATCCGTGGGATTGGCTTTTCTTCGTAAGAAGTGGAGGGACAAGGCATGCCTTGTCCCCAGATGTGCTTATTTGATTCTATTTCATCAATATCATTTTCTTTGTTTGAGAGAAACTGCCTGTGGTTAATTTGTAAAGATAAATTCCGCTCGGTAATCCGCCTGCGGCGGACTTTGCGTTGAATGTAATGGTGTATGTTCCGGGAGATTGTTTTTTATTTACCAGCGTTTTTATTTCCCTACCCAACAAATCATAAACAATAAGTTTTACGTTTTTCGTCTCGCGGTTAACGTCTCCCGGTATTTCATATTTAATTGTTGTTGTCGGATTAAACGGATTCGGATAATTTTGTAAAAGTTCAAACTTTGTAGTAAAATTACTTCCGTTTACATCAACAGTTCCGGATAAATCACCTGTGAATACACCTCGACCGTGTGTTCCGGCGGCAACTTTGTTATCCGATGTTCTGGATGTAACATATTCAACAACTGCAGTTCCAATGCCGTTATCGTTTTCTCTTACCCAAACAGTGTTGGAACCGTTTAAGTATGTAGTTGAATATAAGCCCGTGCTTGTGCCTACCAAATAAACCGTAGCTCCGCTTACGGGCAATATTGTGGCGGATCTTAAAGAAGGTCCGGGGTTTGCATTTGTACCGGTTAAATTACCTTCCACTGCAGTATAACTGTTGCCCCCGTCAGTTGAATGATATAAACCTACGATGTTATAATTGGAATAAATCACAAGAATTTCATTTCCGTTTGCAGGATTAACGGCAATATTATGAACGTACGCACCTCCCGGAGAACCGCTTATGGAAATATCCGTTGCGGCGGATGCAGATGTGTTAGCATTTTCCAATTTATAAACCTTTGGCGCTCCGCTGTTACTGCTTGCCCCAAAATATAAAAGGTGTTGCGGATTGTTTTGTGATATTGCAACAGTTGTGATTGTATATCCCGAAGGAACAGTAACGTTAGTAAGTTTGCTCCAACCTGTATTTGTTCCGTTTTGAAAATTAGGAATTGAAGACAAATTGTTGTTTCGCCATAATGAACTGCCGGACGGATATAACATAATGTTTTCGTCATTCGGATCGATTACAAAGGGGTTGACAAAAAGCTGATCCGTAGCATTATTGGGCGTAATTTCCGACCAACCGATTCCTTCCGTATACGGATTATACGGTTTCCCGTCGGATCTATAAGTCAACCTGGTAATTTTGCCGTTTTGACTTGATACATAAGCATAATCCGAACCGAAATAAGAATATCCTCCGTCGCCGGAACTTAAATCATCCGAAGAACCGGTTTGTCCATTATAATAAGTAAAAAACGGGGTTCCGTTGTCCTGAGTGCCCCCCATAATTCTTTCGTCGTTTGCATATTTTGCCAAAGAGACTGTATAAAATTGTGTTACGTTGTAACCGTGATTTTTATTTTCCCACGGAAAATAATCCGCGTAAGATGTATTGGTAATATCATCCGTATAATATAATCCCCCGTCGTTCCCGTTCCATAATTTATTCGGATTAACCGGATCGAATACCAAAACATGTTGATCCGGATGATGGTTCGGATAGAAAAATTCCGTGGAATGATATCCTCCAATCCAATCGAGTTTTGCGTCGTTTAGTTTAGTGGCAAAACCGTCTGTCGATCTAAACAGACTGGTGCCTCCGATAAGAACAAAATCGGGATCGTCAGGTTTTACGGCAATAACCAAATCATAGTTTCCTTGCGAGTCCATTCTTCCGCCGGTTCCGGCAAAAGATGGTAGATTAGACGTTAAGTCGATAGATGAATCGTCGGATAAATCAATCTTATGTAAGCGGATATCCTCGTTCCCACTGCCGTCTGTATTTCCCGTATTAGTTAAAACATAAACGAAATTGCCTGCGCTTGCCAAAACGCTTCTAGCGTGGGTTGACGGAAATGACGAGGGAGTGATATTTGTCCATGATGAACCCTCATTTGTCGATTTGTAAACGCCGGGTTGATTTGCCGGACTACTATTATAACCCTTTTGAGAAATAACAGCAATAACCGTACCGTCTTGTAATGTTATAACGTCGGAGTAAGTATGATCGTTAATCCCACCAAGAGAAATTCCGAAGGAGCTTCCGCCGTTGGTGGATTTCATTATACCGATTCCGTTACAAGCGATGAAAACAGTACCGGTTGTTGGAGAAACCGTTACTTTGGAAACCCAATCGTAGTAACTGTCCCATGTTGTGGGATTGCTTGAAGTGCCCGGAATCAAATTCCATGTTTCACCGTTATCAGTCGATTTATAAATTCCGTTACCGCTGTAAAAAGCTCTGTAACCCCGGTCGGATGCGGTTGTTCCGTTATATTCTCCGCTAACCGCATACCAAATATTTGTTTTACCGTTTCGTGTGTCTTGCGCAATAGATGTGATGCTGTATATCTGAGTGGGAAGTGTTTTCATTTCCCATGTGTTTCCGTAGTCGGTAGATTTCCAAATACCGCCCGAAGCTCCTCCCGCAATAACAATATTAGGGTTACTTACATCGATTGCCAATGCTCTGGTTCTACCACCAACATCGTTGGGTCCCGCCTCGTTCCAGCTGAACGTTGCACCGTCGATTTTATTTAATGTATTTTTTACGGGCAGTTTTTTTGCATATTTTAATTCCTTAGAACGTATATCTGCGGGAATTTTATTTGTTGCCGGATCCCTCAGTATTCTGAAAAAATATTCGTACCTTCCCTTTTTCAATTCGAAAGAAAATTCCGGCGTAGTTGAATGTTTTATAATTGAATAGTTACCGTTAAGTCGGGTATCATTGAACTTAAATACGAATGCAAAAAAAACGGTAACAATTAAAAACAGAAAGAAACTTCTATTTTGTAAATTCATTTTTTATCCCTCATTACTTCGTAATAATTTCATTATCGAAAGTTAAATTGTTATTTTAACATTACCGCTGACGGTTTTCAGCAAATTTAATGAACGTATACAGCTTTGCCAAATTATTCTTTCCGTATTACTCTAATAAATTCTTTATATACATCTCCCAATTTCTTAACTTTATTTTCATTAAAATTAATCCTATTATAACAATGAGGCGAAAATGTTTGAAACCGCAATTTACACCAAACGGAGGGAAGAACTTAAAAAATTAGTGGGCAGCGGAATTATTTTATTCTTGGGGAATAAAAACTCACCGAGAAATTTTTCCAGCATGCCTTATCCGTTCAGGCAAGACAGCAGTTTTTTATACTATTGGGGTTTGGACTTTCCCGATCTCGCCGCAATTATCGATGTGGATAACAATGAAGAAATAATTTTCGGTAACGACAGAACCGTTGACGATATTGTTTGGATGGGACCCGAAGAATCTTTATCGGAAAAAGCGGCAAAGGTAGGCGTAACAACAACAAAACCTTTGGCGGAATTGAATGACTTGACCGCTAAAGCGGTTTCCGGACACAGGGAAATTCATTTCCTTCCGCAATACCGTTCGGATAATATGATTTATTTAAGCGATCTTACGGGAATTAAAGCAAAGTTTTTGAACAAATATGTCTCCGAAAAGCTAATAAAATCGGTGGTTTCACAAAGATCGGTAAAAATCAAAGAGGAAATTGAGGAAATTGAAAAAGCATTGGGAATCAGTTTCGAAATGTATTTCCTTGCAATGAGACTTACCAAACCCGGACTATTCGAAAAAGATATTGCCAGATCGATTGAAGGAATTGCGAATTTAAAAGGCGCAGGAACATCTTTCGGTACTATATTTTCAGTGCACGGCGAAATTTTACATAACGAATATTACGGAAACATAATGAAGAAAGGGGATATCGCTTTGCTCGATTCCGGAGCGGAAACGGAAATGCATTATGCCAGCGATATTACAAGGGTAATTCCGGTATCGGGTAAATTTACCGAAAAGCAAAAGGACATATACAATATTGTCCTTGATTCCCAAATGCAAGCAATAGAAATGATAAAAGAAGGCGTTAAATTTAAAGACGTTCACATTAAAGCATCCACCGTTATTGCCGAAGGTTTGAAGAATCTCGGTTTGATGAAAGGAAACGTTAACGACGCCGTGGAAAACGGAGCACATGCGCTTTTCTTCCCGCACGGTCTGGGTCACATGATGGGACTCGACGTTCACGACATGGAAAGCTTCGGAGAAGATTACGTGGGATATGACGATAAGGTAAAACGCAGTAACCAGTTCGGACTGGCTTATCTCCGTTTGGGTAAAGAACTGAAAAGCGGATATGTTGTAACCGTTGAACCGGGAATATATTTTATCCCCGCATTAATCGATCTGTGGAAAGAAAGTAACAAACATGCCGAGTTTATTGATTATTCCAAAGTAGAAGAATACCGGGATTTCGGAGGCATCCGGATTGAGGATGATATTCTTGTGGAAAAAGACGGTGCCAGAGTTTTGGGTAAGCCGATTCCCAAAACCGTGGAAGAAGTTGAATTGGTTTGCGGAAAATAAAATATCGGATAAATCATGTTAAGCGGAAAATATTTAGAGTTTTATAATAATCTTAAAAAGAAAATTCCGGCGGAACGTTTATTTTTCGATCACTTAAGAACATTGGCTTACGGAACCGATGCAAGCTTTTACCGTTTGATTCCGCAACTCGTGGTAAAAGTTAAAAACGAAAAAGAACTTTCGGAAACCCTTGCGCTTGCCTACAAACTGAAAGTTCCGGTTACCTTCAGAGGTTCGGGCACAAGTTTATCCGGGCAGGCAATCACCGATTCCGTTTTGATTAAAATAGATAATTCTTGGAACGGTTACGAAATTCCGGCAGGAGCGGAAAAAATTAAACTGCAACCGGGAATTCGCGGAGGCTTTGCCAATGCACAGCTTTCACGGTTCAACAAAAAAATTGGTCCGGATCCTGCATCCATCAACTCCGCTACAATCGGGGGAATTGTTGCAAACAACGCAAGCGGAATGACAAGCGGAATCGAGCGTAACAGTTACAATACAATCGATTCGATAAGAGTTGTTTTTGCTGACGGTTCCGTACTCGATACAGCCGACGAGCAAAGCAAAAATAATTTCAAAGAGAAACACTCCGCACTGTTTAACGGTTTGCTCGAATTAAGCCGGCAAGTTAAAGCGAATCCGGAATTGACCGGAAAAATTAAACGGAAATATCAAATCAAGAATACAACCGGCTACAGCATCAACGCACTTGTGGATTTTGAAGATCCGTTTGAAATTATTAAACATTTGATGATCGGTTCGGAAGGAACGCTCGGTTTTATTTCCGAAGTTACATTTAATACCGTTCCCGATTTACCGAACAAAGCATCGGCATTGGTTATTTTCAACAGTATAAAATCGGCATGCGATGCTATTCCCAGACTAAAAACATTGCCTGTTGATGCTGCTGAAATAATGGATAGAACGGCACTTCGTTCTGTCGAGGATAAACCGGGGATGCCCGCATATCTTCAAGAGCTTCATAATGAAGCTACTGCTTTGTTAATAGAAACTTCCGCAGATGACCCCGCTACTTTGAATGAGAATATTTCCCGTATTAAAACTGAATTGGAAGATTTGGATAGAGCACTTCCGGTTGAGTTTACCACCGTTAAAAGCGAATACTTGAAATTGTGGAACGTGCGGAAAGGTTTATTTACAAGTGTTTGCAAAGCCCGTGAGCCCGGAACCACCGTGATTATTGAGGATATCAATTTTGAAACTTCGCGTTTGGCGGAAGCCGTTACGGATCTCAGGGAACTGTTCGATAAACACAATTACGAAGATACGATAATTTGGGGGCACGCACTTTCCGGAAATATTCACTTTGTATTTTTCCATGATTTTAGTCAACCAAAAGAGGTGCAAAGATACGAAAGGTTTATGAGCGAATTGACAAGATTGGTAATCGATAAATACGACGGTTCGCTTAAAGCGGAACACGGTACTGGTAGGAACATGGCTCCGTTTGTAGAATATGAATGGGGTTCAGAAGCATACGAAGTGATGAGGAAAATTAAAAAGATATTCGACCCGAAAAATATTTTGAGTCCGGGTGTATTAATAAACAACGACAATAAAATACATATTAAAAATTTAAAACCTTTACCGGTTGCCGATCCTTTGATCGATCAATGCATTGAATGCGGATTTTGCGAAAGTGTTTGCCCGTCTAAAGATTTAACATTAACCCCCCGCCAACGAATAACGGTTTACCGTGAAATATCCAGGTTACATTCCGAAAAATCGGATGTTCAGAGGAGACTTGAACTGGAAAAAATGTTTGATTATCAAGGAAACGATACCTGCGCAACGGACGGATTGTGTGAGTTAAGTTGTCCGGTTGATATTGATACCGGTTCTCTGATAAAAAAATTACGCAAAGAAAATGTGACCGATACCGAAATCAAAATAGCTTCGTTTACTGCAAATAATTTTAAGTTCGTTACGGAAGGGTTGCGGATATTGTTGAATTTTGTTGATGTTGCGCATTCGCTTTTGGGAAGCGAATTGATGGAAAACATTTCAAACGGTTTAAGAAAATTATCCGGTAACCGTATCCCCAAATGGAATAAATATTTACCGAAGGGTGCTGATTTAATAATCGGTTCGTCGTTAAAAAACAATGAATTAAAAGTTGTTTATTTCCCGAGTTGTATTAGTCGTACTATGGGATTACCGAAAGACAGTTCGGAAAAAGATTCGCAAGCGACTGTTTTCCACAAGTTGCTGGAAAAAGCTGGTTATGGTGTTATCTATCCGGAAAACATAAAAAACCTTTGTTGCGGAATGCCTTATTCTTCTAAGGGTTTGGTTAAACAGGCAAATCAAAAGGCTACGGAACTTACATCGTATTTAATTAACGCGAGCGAAAACGGGAAGTACCCCGTCGTGTTCGATACTTCGCCGTGTGTGAAAACAATGAGGGAATTTGAATTAGTAAAGAGCACTACAAACTTAAAGATGTACGATTCGATTGAATTTATTTACGAGTTTATGCTGGATAAACTACAAATTATAAAAAGGGAAGAGACAGTTACGATTCATCCTACTTGTAGCACCACAAAAATGGAAGATGTTGAAATATTAAAACGTATTGCCGAAGCTTGCGTTACAAATGTTGTTATTCCGAAAGAGATTACGTGTTGCGGTTTTGCGGGCGATCGCGGATTTACGTTTCCGGAGTTAAACGCTTCGGCTTTGAGTAAACTTAAATCGGAAATCCCCCAATCTTGTTCCGCCGGTTATTCAACAAGTAAAACCTGTGAAATAGGACTTTCGTTACACAGCGGAATCGAATACAAATCTATTGTTTACCTTGTTGATAAATGTAGCGAGTGAAATTAATGATTTGTAAATAAAAAAATCTGACGGGTAGAAATAAATATTTAGATGTCTAGACTCAAAATATTTTGTTCAGTTAAAATATAAATATTTCGAAATAATATTTTACAATGCTATACTTTTTGCCGGATTTGTTTTCTTTTTAACTAATTGTTTTTCCGGTCCCAGTAAATCTCTTAGCGTAAGGTTGTTTATAACATTATCGACTGCATTTTGAATTAACATCCATAATCCGCGTGTTGAGCAATCGATTGAATGCGCACAAAAAGAATTGTTGCCGGAATGGTGTTTACAAAATTCTTCGTCAAAAAGTTTTCCGCCCAATGTCCGCATTACATCTCCGATGTTAATTTCTTCGGGTGGGCGTGAAAGCGTGTAACCGCCTGTGTGCCCGCGTTCGCTTTCCAGAAAACCGCCCAATCTTAAAACCCTGAGAAGTTTGGCAACGTTATGCTGGGAGATGCCTTCGGATTTACTTATTTCGGGAATGGTTTTGCCTTTACCCGAATAATAAGCTTTACCCAAGGAAATTAAAAACCGTATTCCGTATTCTTCTTGTGCGCTAAATTTCATAATCAGTTAGATTTATTAAGCGGAATTTTAGAACCGCATGTAATTGCGTGAACCAATTTATCGTATGCTTCTTTCGGAATCGAAGGACCTTCTTTCGTACAAAATTCTTCGAAAGCTTGAGTTAATATGTGAGCGATTTGCTCTGGCGATCTTCCTTCGATGTGATGACGCGGGAGAACAAATTTAAGTTCCCCGTTTTGAAACAAAGCCATGAACGGCGAAGAAGGCGGAATTTCACTCAAGTATTTATTTCGTAAATGTGCAACCGCAGCTTTGTCTTGTCCCGCAAAGGAAGTCACGAGTACATCGGGAATTTTAGAATGCTGTAACGCTAATGCAACTCCCGGGCGTGCGCTTCCCGCGGCACAACCGCAAACCGAATTTATAACGACGAATACGGTTTTTCCGTCGTTACGGTCAATTGCTTCGTCAACGGCTTCAGGTGTTAACGCTTCTTCGAAACCGACGTAGATTAATTCGTCTCTCATCGGTTGAACCGCCACCGGATCGTACATCGGTGCGTTTGAATTTATATTAAACATAATGTTTACCTTTTTTATTTTATAAATAGCCCAAAGTAAGTTTTGCTTCTTCGCTCATCATATCCAAGCTCCATGGCGGATCCCAGACCAGTTCCAAATCAACACTTCTTACACCTTTTACACTTTCTATTTTTCTTCTTACTTCCCCGGGCAAACTTTCGGCAACGGGGCAAGCCGGAGAAGTTAACGTCATTTTTATTTTTACGTTTCCGTAATCGTCCACGTCCAAATCGTAAATCATTCCCAGCTCGTAAATATTAACGGGAATTTCGGGATCGTAAATGGTTTTTAGTGTATTGATTACGTCTTGTTTTAATTGTTCCTTATCAAGCATTTTTCCAAACATAATTATTTAAACATTTTAATTGTTTTAATTAAACTTTCTGCAAGCTTATCGATTTCTTCTTTTGTATTATACATTGCGAAAGATGCACGGGCGGTTGCCGTTAAACCGAATCTTTCGATTAACGGTTGTGTACAATGATGCCCTGTTCTTATCGCTATACCGTCCGTATCTATAATTGTTCCGATATCGTACGGATGAAGCCCTTCAATCACAAACGAAATTACCGCACTTTTGTTTTCCGCCGTTCCGATGATTCTCAATCCTTCTATTTCCGAGAGTAAACCGGTAGCGTAGGCGAGCAATTCCTGTTCGTAATTATGAATGTCTTCCATGTTAAACGAACGCAAATAATCTATTGCCGCACCGAGACCGATTCCACCGACGATGTTCGGGGTGCCGGCTTCGAACTTATGCGGAATATCGTTGTAAACTGTTTTTTCGAACGTGACCTCGCGAATCATTTCGCCCCCGCCTTGATACGGCGGCATGGAATCGAGCAGCTCGGCTTTTCCGTATAAAACTCCGATACCAGTGGGACCGAACATTTTATGTCCCGAAAACGCATAGAAATCGCAACCCAAATCCTGAACATCGATTTTCAAATGTGCGGTAGATTGTGCGCCGTCAACCAAAACCGGAATGTTATAACTATGTGCAATATCAACTATTTGTTTTACCGGGTTTATGGTTCCCAAAGTATTTGAAACGTGAACGACGGAAACCAACTTTGTTTTTTTCGTAATCAGTTTTTCCAGTTCGTCTAATAAAAGTTCGCCCTTGTCGTTTATGGGAATCACTTTTATTTTAATTCCTTTTTCTTCTCTAATCAATTGCCATGGAATTATATTGGAATGATGTTCCATGTGCGAAATTATTACCTCGTCGCCTTCGTTAAAATGATTTTTTCTGCTTAAAGATTCGGCGACCAGGTTTATGCCTTCGGTGGTTCCGCGCACAAAGATAATTTCCGATGCGCTCAACGCATTTATGAATTCCTTTGCCTTTAATCTTGCTTTCTCGTATTCTTCTGTTGCAACTTCGCTTAAAAAATGGAGACCGCGGTGGATATTGGCATTGTTGAATTTATAATAATGCGAAATCGTTTCGATAACGGATCCGGGTTTTTGAGTGGTTGCCGCATTGTCCAAGTAAACAAGCGGTTTTCCGTTAACTTCCCTTTTCAATATCGGAAAGTCTGCTCTTATCTTCTCAACGTCGAATGTTCTGGTTTTGCCGTATGTAGATTCAGTGATTTCCAATGTTTATCCGTTAAAAGTCTTTTGAATGTAAATGTTGTAATATTTGATGATTCAGTTGTTCTTTAAGCTCTTTAATTTTTATCGGTTCGATCACGTCGTTGGCAAAAGCCCGTATTAACATGGACTTTGCAAGATCCGATGGAATACCGCGCGAAAGTATGTAGAAATATGCGGTCATATCCAACTGTCCGACTGTAGCTCCGTGCGAACATTTAACATCGTCGGCGTAAATTTCCAATTGCGGTTTTGCGTCAACCACAGCGGTATCGGAAAGTAAAACGGATTTATTCGATTGAAACGCGTTTGTTTTCTGAGCGTCTTTTCGAACAAGTATCTTTCCCGAGAAAATTCCGCGTGCTTTTTCATCCAGAATTCCTTTGTATAATTCGTTGCTTTCGCAATTGGGTTTTGCGTGATCTATAAAAGTATGATTATCCACATGTTGCGTATCCGTAGCCAAGTACAATCCGTAAAGATGATTTTCGATATATTCATCGTCAAGAAGAACATTGATATCGTTACGTACCAACGCTCCGCCGAAAGACAATGAAAAATTGCTTACCACGCTTTTGCTTTTCTGTGTAATTTCAATTTTATCTATATGAAATGCTTTTTCGCTTTCGTTCTGTATTTTGTAAAAATCGATAATCGCGTTTTCGTCTGCGTAAACATCAGTTACGGCATTGGTAAAATATTTTGAGTCGTTTAACGGCTGATACGAAATTATAATTTTCGCTTGGGAATTTTTACCGGCAAGAATTAAATTGCGCGGCGAAGAAAGAACTTGACCGGTATCGCTTCCGGTGAGATATAAAACTTGAACCGGTTTTTCCAAGACGGTATTATCCGGCAGAATAATTACGGTTCCGTCGTATGCAAAAGCTTTATTAAGCATATTAAATGCGTTATCGGATTCTTCGATTTTAGCAAAATATTCTTTTACCTTATCAAGCTCTTCGTTGTTAAATTGGTTTATGTTTTTAACCGTAACATTTGCGGGAAGTCCGGATAAATCCGAAAGTTCCGTGTTAAAAATTCCGTTTACAAAAACCATTTTGTAAAAATCGAATCCACCGTAAAGATGTTTTTCAACGTCGCCGGTTGTTACTTTTACCGGTGCGGAGTTTACAGCCGGAATAAATTCTGTTTCCAAAATCGGTTTGATGTTGGTGTATCTCCACTCTTCGTCTTTAAGCGTAGGGAATTCTGTTGTTTTAAATTTTTCCAAAGCCGATTTTCTCAACGAATGCAAATAACTTTTGGATTCCCCGTTCAATTTGCTTTCGAAGAGTTCGAAATCCTTTACGAATTTTTCTTTTATATCTATGTTTTTCGGGTTGTTCATTTTCTTAAAATCTCTCCTTTGTTAAACGTGCGTTTATACTTGTTCCGGTTCTGCCGCTTCTTTGATTAATTGATCGTATCCTTCTTTTTCCAATTGCAGAGCCAAATTCTTATCACCCGATTTAATGATTCTTCCGTTGTACAAAACATGAACAAAATCGGGCACGATGTAATCCAGAAGTCTCTGATAATGAGTTACAACAATCACGGCATTATTATCGTTGTGGAATACGTTTATACCTTTCGCAACAATCTTAAGTGCGTCTATATCAAGACCCGAATCGGTTTCGTCCAAAATCGCAAGTTTCGGATCGAGCATTAACAATTGGAAAATTTCGTTTTTCTTTTTTTCGCCGCCGGAAAAACCAACGTTAACCGAGCGTGAGATAAGCGAACTATCGATGTTTAATACTTTCGCTTTTTCCCGCATCAAATCGAGAAATTCTTTTGCTCCGAGTTCGGGAAGTCCGCGGTATTTTCTAATTTCGTTAATAGCGGTTTGAAGGAAAACGGTATTCGTAATTCCCGGAATCTCAACCGGATATTGAAAAGCAAGAAACAAACCTTCGCGGGCTCTGTCTTCGGGTGGCATATCAATTAAATCTTTTCCTTCGAAAATAACTTCGCCTTCCGTTACCTCGTAACCTTCGTGTCCCGCCAATACGTTTGCCAGCGTGCTTTTCCCGGAACCATTAGGTCCCATTATGGCGTGAATTTCTCCGGCGTTAACTTGTAAATTTATTCCTTTTAATATTTCTTTTCCTTCGACATTTGCGTGCAGATTTTTAATCGTAATCATTTTTTATTTTTCCTCTTTTTTATTTTCAATTTTTAACCGACGCTGCCTTCAAGACTTATCGCAAGAAGCTTTTGCGCTTCAACGGCAAATTCCATCGGTAATTCTTTAAATACTTCTTTACAGAAACCGTTAACAATCATGTTTACCGCGTCTTCGGTGGAAATGCCTCTTTGGTTCAGGTAAAAAATTTGTTCTTCATTTACTTTGGATGTAGTTGCTTCGTGTTCCACCACTGCGGTTTTATTTCCCACTTCGATGTAGGGGAAAGTGTGAGCGCCGCAAGTATCGCTTAAAAGCATTGAATCGCATTGCGAAAAATTACGCGCGTTTTCCGCATTTTTATGAATTTTAACCAAACCGCGATAAGAGTTATCGCTTCTTCCTGCCGAAATTCCTTTTGATACTATTGTGCTTCGCGTATTTTTACCGATGTGAACCATTTTCGTACCGGTATCGGCTTGCTGGAAATTATTGGTAACCGCAACGGAGTAAAATTCACCGATCGAATTATCTCCTTGCAAAATACAGCTAGGGTATTTCCAAGTAACCGCGGAACCGGTTTCCACTTGCGTCCACGAAATTTTTGCGTTTGTTTTGCAAAGTCCGCGTTTAGTTACAAAATTATAAATTCCGCCTTTGCCTTCTTTATCGCCCGGATACCAATTTTGCACGGTGGAATATTTTATTTCGGCATTGTCCAAAGCAATCAGCTCAACCACTGCGGCATGCAACTGATTTTCGTCGCGCATTGGAGCCGTACATCCTTCCAAGTAACTTACATAAGAACCTTCGTCGGCAATAATCAATGTTCTTTCGAATTGCCCCGTGTTCATTGCGTTAATTCTGAAGTAAGTCGAAAGTTCCATCGGACAGCGGACGCCTTTGGGGATGTAAACAAAAGAGCCGTCGCTGAATACCGCGGAGTTCAAAGCCGCATAAAAATTATCGGTGTAAGGAACAACCGAACCGAGATACTTTTTCACCAGCTCCGGATGATTTTGAATCGCTTCGGAAATCGGACAAAAAATAATTCCTTTTTCGGCTAGTGTTTCTTGAAACGTTGTTGCAACCGATACCGAATCGAATACCGCATCTACCGCTACTCCGGCAAGAAGTTTTTGTTCTTCCAGCGGAATGCCGAGTTTTTCAAATGTTTCCAAAAGCTGGGGATCTACTTCATCCAAACTTTCGTATTGCGGTTTCTTTTTAGGCGCCGAATAGTAAATTATATCTTGAAAATCGACCTTGTCGTATTTAACTTTCGGCCAGTCCGGTTCTTCCATGGTTAACCAATGCCGGTAAGCTTTAAGCCGCCATTCGGTCATCCATTCCGGTTCTTTTTTTACTTCGGATAATTTTCTGATTATATCTTCGTTTAAACCTTTGGGAAATTTTACTTCTTCAATATCAGTAACAAATCCCCATTTATATTCCGAGTTTGTTAAGTCCTCAACAACTTTCATATCGTCGCTTTTGTGTTCTTCTGCCATCGGAAATCCTTTGATTATTGTTATTTTTTTATTTGTTACAAGAAACTTAGTCAATCTTGACAAAAATGTCAAGATTAAAACCGCAATTGAATAATTCCGCAAAAATTTCATAAAACATTTAATATTTCGCCGGCAAATAGCTATTTTTAATCAACCGTTTCAATATTTGGAATGGCTGGACGAAATCAATTTATTATCGGCGGTAGCGTTTCCGGTTTGGAAAGTTATAAATAGCGGATTTGCTGTAAATAGCAACGCATTAAATTTTGAAGTAGATTCTGCTTCCTAAATTTTGAGCGCCAGTATCGGCAATTGAAAATTTAGACAAATTCATACATACAACAAGGAGTTAATCCGGTTAATGAAAACTTTGATTAAGATAGCATGTATTTCTCTGATTTTATTTGCTTGTAACGGAAAACCCGTTCAATATCCTGATACAAACGTTACGGAAATAATTAACGGTATTAATTGGGACGGAAATTTCGATGATGTGGAGAAAACGTTGAACGAGAAATTCAATCTTGAATTTGGCACCTCCAAATTTAACGAGACCGGCGGCGCCGTTGCTTACGAATTTGAAGGTGGAAAATTGTTCGGCAAAAACACGGAAAGTTGGGTTGCTGGTTTTTTGCACGATAAGTTAAACGCAGTAATTATTAAATTTGCCGGCGGTGAAAACGCGGGCGGACTTTATAACGAAATTTGCGGTAAACTTGATTCTTCTTTGGGTAAAAGCAAAATGGAATTGGAAAAGAGTAAGTTTTGGACATATACTACGAAAAACGGGCAGAACATTTTCAGCGTAATTTGTAATATTGCTCCGAACACAAACGATGTTTTGGTGGTGATTAAAAGAAACCTTTAGATAACGAATTTTGCGTTAAGTATTTTGCGGATATTTGAGCGGTTTTACTTCTTATTTCTTACTTATAAACTACTATATAAAGTCTTTTGAAAGATTGTTAATTACAATCTGATTTTCTGTACTTATTGCAAATTGATTTATTGGTTTACGATTTAATTAAAGTTTACTGCTAATTATTTTGTCTAAAATTTTCCAAGTATCGGTGAGTGCACCGAGTTTATTATAAATTATTTTATGATTTTTGTCTATTATAATATTTACGGGAAAAGCTCCGCCTAGCAATTTCTTGGCTTCCATGTTACTATATAAATGTTTATAATTAAACGGATATTTTTTTAGAAATTCATCTAAATTTTCTTTATCCCAAATAATTGATAAAAATTTAACCGGTTTGTTTTTGTACTTTTCTACTAATTTATTTAATCCCGGGATTTCTTTTATACAAGGCAAACAACTTGTTGCCCACCAATTTAGTACAATTATATTTCCTTTTAATGTATCTAAATCTAATATGCCATCAGGAGATTCTAATGATAAGGAAGGAAACGTTTTTCCTACTTTTAATTTGTATTCATTCATAACTTTCGGTTCTGATAAAAAACCGCTTAACGTGTCGCCCCAAATATATTCGACTCTTTTTGCAATAGGGAAAATTTTTATATTCAACGGAGTTAATTCGTCTTTGGAGGTTGTTATTAATTTTAGTGTTGAAATATATTCATCATCTTTATTTTGCTGAAGCATCACGGGACTAACATTAAACCCGTTTTTTTGATCTACCGAAACAAAAAACATAGATGTATTCCATGAACTTGTATCTTTGCAAATTAAAAAGAAATTTTTATAAAAATTATCAATATCGATTTCTGCGTACGCTGCCTTCTCCCATTTAAATTTAATTTGATTTGGCATGCCTTTTTTGAAAGAAACACTTTTGTATTGAGTTTGACAGAATAAAGAACTTTGGATTGAGATAATTATTATTAAAAGTAATTTATTCATCGTTAGCTCCTTTGACGTTTACCGTGAAGATATACGGTAAAAGATGGTTCAACTCCGGAAACAACTATTATGTTTTCTTTTTTCTTCTGGGAGTATCGATAGATGAATTAAACTTGACTAACTTTTCCCAAACAATTGCTCCATTGTCGTCGCAGAATTGCTTTCCAAATTCAATTGTAAATTTATTGATACGTTTTGAATAAGATTTCATAAAGTCATCATTTCTTTCTTTGGCTTTATGCCCTAAAGGTTCTATTATTTCGGTATAGAGATTTGGGTTTCCGGAAATAAATTCCCAGAAACGTTGCCCGCAATATTTGAAATAGTCACCCTTATCCGGATTGTTATCGCGTCCATAGCAACAACCATTAACGCAAACTATAGAAAGTTTCGAATTACTTGTTCTGAGTGTCTTTTGTGCTGTTTTGAAATCGGCCCTCATTTTTGAAATTTGACTACTGTTTCCCCAATTTGGGCCGGATTTGATATTGACAATATATCTATGTCCATCTTTATCGAATTCTAAGTCAATACCTTTAATCCCGGATTTCCAACCACCATAAACTTTTTGGTTTATAAAAATAGCTAATCCTTCAAGCCAAGCACCAAATATAGTTTCTTCGTTGGAGGATAAATACGCATCAACCAACCCTCTGACAATTTGTTCGGCTGTCATAAAATATTTTGCTTTAAATAAATATGGATTCTTCCTTCTCAACACTTGATCCAATCTCAACGAGTCCAAACTTAATATTCTCTTTTCATGAAAGATACCGATGTTTTCCTCTACATATTTTACTACATCATCTAAATTAAGAGTTTTCATATTTTTCCTTTGGTTCAAACAAAAATAATTCTACAGGTGATAATTGAGATTTAACCATTTCGAAGTATTCCGGTACCAACTCTATACCAATAGAATTTCTTTGCAGTCTGTTCGCTACGATATTTGTTGTTCCAGATCCCATAAATGGGTCTAAAACCGTATCCCCAACTTGAGTAAATAATTTTATGAACCACTCGGGTAAGCCTTCTGGAAAAGCAGCACTATGTTTTTTATTATTACATTCGGTTGCCAAATGCACAACGTTTGTAGGATAAACCATTGATCTGTTTAGCCAGTTAGATACATTTTTACCAAACCCGCTGCCTACTTTTGATTCATCCCTTTTCTTATCCGTTTCGCTTAAGTTTCTCAATCTGTTTTTAGCCCAATCACCAATCGGAACCATTACAGCTTCTTGATACATATTAAATTTTTTACTTTTATTAAATTGTAACAGTCTTTCCCATGCATCTCTAAACCTGTTCGGCCATTTTCCAGGGTAAGAGTTCTTTTTATGCCATATAAATTCTTCTGTCCATAACCATCCTTGTTTTCGCATTTCGAGAATAAGCTCAATAACATAGGTGCTTCTTTCACCATTAACAACCTTCTCTTTTATGTTTAATATGAACGTACCGGTTGGTTTTAATACTCTTAACATTTGTTCTGCTTTTGGCAAAAACCAATCAACATAATTGTTAGGATGAATACCGCCGTAAGTATTTTTTCTTTGGTCGGCATACGGCGGAGATGTAAAAATCAAATCTACCGAATTATCCGGTAGTGTTTTTAATATTTCTTCACAATCACCCAGATAGAGATCGTGTTTTATTTCCATAATTTAATCCTTATAATAATTCATCTTTTGAAACATAGCGGTTTCGGTTCTCATTTCTTCAAACTAAGAAATAATGCCGGGGTAATAAACTACTTAAAATTATAAAAAAAATTATCTCATTGCACTATCGTTAAACTTACTAAACAAAAACGAGCAAAGAAAACCTTAAAATACTCAAAAATCCGTATTAAAAACTTGTCGGGACGTTTTGGTTAGTTTGCCGTATATACCTAGCGTTACTTATTAAAATTATTGTTTTTATATTCTTGTCTAAACAACTCAAAAGATAACCACCAATCTAACCCGGTGGAAAAATTTTTATCTCCCGCATAGTATCCGTCAATAATTTTTCTGATTTTAGAAATATCATAATATGGTGTTTCTTTTACATCCCTTGAATTTGCCATGTCGTAAATGAATTCTTTTAAACTGTCCAACAAAAGCAAAGAGTTTTGTTCTTTATAACGATTCAATCCCGCTTTTTTTTGAATCACACTCCACAGTCTTGATTGCAATGAATTCATAAAATAAGGATGAATTGATTGACTTTTTGCAAGAGGAAATTTTCCGAGTGCCGGAAAATTAGATTTTATTATTTTCCTGTATAACTTACCGTTTTGCCTTAAGCTGACAGGCATATTAAATAATTCTTTTAAAATGCACGGTTGAAGAAAAGGCATAATACTTATTAGATTATTGTCCAACCTTGCTTGTTCGTGGGAATAATAATTTGTAATTCTTGTCTTTATCGCAAACAGGTCTAACCAATTTCCCAAATCATTTTTCGTGGTCTCGGGCAACCTCGTAAATATTTCATCTAATTGTATCTCTATTCCTTTTTCCATTTGCGCGACAAAATCATTCTTAAAGATATCTGCTCTGTGTAATTTTAAGTGGGGAATAATATTTTGTATCGCCTTCTTTAACACCGCATCTTTGCCTCTCAAAAACAATTTATAAAAAAACTCTCTTCTCCAAATCTCGCCGAAACCGCCGTCGACTAAAACTATGTTCCTATCGTATAACTCGCGGTAGTTTTGCAATTGTATAACTGAAGATGCAGCGTTATTTACGAGTGTTTGACTTGTGTATTCGGAAATATCTCTGATTATTTTATTTTTATCTGCTAGCCCAAGATTAATTTGTTCGTGTTTTAACTTAAATTGTTCTGCTAATTTTTTAGCTATCAACGAATCGGGATGGTTTGGATCGCCAAAAGTATGAGTATCAAATGAAAGATTATTCTTCAATAAAAATGAAAGAATGACTCTTGAATCCATTCCGCCCGAAAGGCTTAATGAAAGATGATGGTTATCGGGAATGCTTAAATTTATTAATGATGCAAGTTTGTAAGAATATTCTTCGACTCCGAATTTTTTTTGTGAATTTGTAGGCAGCCAATTATAATCATTTATTGAAATATTATTTTCGTCAAGAGAAACTTTTGCTGTTTTACCTCCAACAACTCTGATAACATTTTTAAATATGCTTCTATCCGAAATTTGGTTAAATAACATCCACCTGCTTCCGAACTCATAAAAATTTAGTTCTAAATCACTGAATTTTGAAAGCCGGGTAACATCTGTTGAAAAGAAAACCCCTTTACCGGTTTTAAGAAGTGATATTTCCCTTAAGCCTAAAACATCGGAATAGAACGAAACCTTATTGTTTGACCACGTAATAACAATAAAATGACCGTTTAATTGCTTTAATTGATCATCAAAATCTTTTTGATTTAATAAATTCTCCCAATCAGATTGATTTAATATTTTAAAATTTTGAGATTTGTTGGATAATCCTATGCCGGATACAAGCCACTTATTTTTGCGACTGTAAAACAAATTGCTTTTTATTCCGCAAACACAAAATTGAACTTCAGTTGTATTGTGGAGTAAGGTTACGTTACCGGTACAATTTTTTGATAAGATTTTAGTAAAATCATAATTGTTTTTTGGGATTACGCCCAATATTGTCTGCATATTAGAAGCCTTTTTAGAAAGAGTGTTCGCTTAAACAATATCCCAAAGCTCTATAGATTTTTTTATGAGATGCCTTTGGCATAGGTTGTCCGTCCTTATTTTTTCCTTCAAGCACGGTGACGATATTTTATTGGCTGTCATCAAATATAATTACAATCCGCCTCGGTGGATAAACTACTAAATAAACTAAATTTTTACAATTCAATACATTGCTGTTTAGCAACTGAGGTTTTTCGCCGGTTATGAGTTAATTGCCTTTCGCTTTTATAATTTGTTTTTTATCTAATAATTTATGACTTTCAAATACCGTTACACTTCAATAGACTTTTTCTTAACCAAATAAACAATCCGGTAGTTTTTATAGATAATTTCCCTAATTTGTTCAAACGAAAGTTCCGGAACAACCCTCCCTTTTTCAGGAAAATCTTTAAGGCTTTCTACAAGTGTGATTAATTTATCGATAAATTTAACGGCTGCTTGTGGGTTATCTTGTGAAATGAAATCTTCAATATCTTGAATATTGAATAGAGCTTCTTTAGTCCATTTGATTATCATAATTCTTTTTTATTGCTCTATGTTTTTTAAGTTCTTTTTTTAGTTGTGCCGTTGTTAGTACATTACCTTGCTCGGAATCGGATAATCCCCGAGAAATAGAATCGATAAATAGTTTAGTTTCCCTAAGTTTATCAAATTCTTCGGGTGAGATTAATACACCGGCAGGTTTTCCATTTTGAGTAATTATAATAGAATTCCTTTGTGCACGAACATTTTTAAGGTATTTGGAAAGGTTAGCTTTAAATTGACCAACCGGAATTATGTCTTTTGAGATAGAAATATTTTTCATTTCCTTGCCTTTAAATAATGGTCTATAAAGATACCAAAATATAGGCCTAAATTATGTCATTATCAAGTCCAAATTTAACATAAACAGTATTATTATTCAGCCGCATATCGACAAACAAAAGCGCCGGGTTAAAAAGTTATTGCCAAAAATTAGTAAAAAATCATTTAGCTGTAAAAACTTTAACTTAAAATACAACTACTACAGAAAATGGTAAATTATCGTGCTAAGGCATGTCAAGGCATAGGCATCAACAGCAGTGGAATCCCTCAAAAAGCCTCACTGATTCTGCATTTAGGTTGATTCCCGGGTTATACGTTTTTTTAATAAACTTCTTTCATTTCCTTATCAAGAATTGAAATCAAATATTTTTTAGATATCTTATTCATCAATTCGTCTGTGCATTCAAGTATAAAGGTGATTTCATTAATTACATTATTTTTTGTAGAAAATTTTATATAGCCAGAAGAATTATCCGGAATATTATCTTTGGGTTCAATGGAAATATCAGCTACATCGGGCGAAAGAATGTTTATATTAAAAGCCTGGTTACCTTTATTTACGAAATAAACAGTAAAGTTATTTCCGGATTGGATTAATTTAAGGAGATGTAGTTCGGGATGCTTGATTATTTTATTAATGTATTCTGTTGTATTATTTGAATTAAGTTGATTTACATAAGATTTGATTTTGGAGTCAATTTCGGAATCCGTTCTCTTCTTTTTTCTCTTGTTATAATAAGTTATTGCTATTGTTAAAATGAAAACAATAAGAACGAGACTAATAAGATTGCTAATAAGGGAAAGCGAAAGAAAAGAATTCCCGTACATTTTATTCCTAATTATAAAAATTTATAAAGTCGAGCCTATTAGCCATACGCACAAAACAGCATGTTTAATTAGTTCCGCAAACAAGACGCCTAACTTTAACTATTGCGATATATACATAAGAAAACTCATACAAAACTGGCAAATTAAACCGAACACAACCCGTTGCACTAACGGAGTGAGCACCCTACATTTATTTCACGAGTATTTGCAGGTTACGTTGTGCTTAGTAATTTGATGATAATTTCATAATGATTTCTATTTTGTCTTTGCTTAAACCTTTTAGATCTTCTTCAAAAAGAAAATTATCATTCATCAGTCTTGAAAAAACCAAAATTAATTTTGAATACCGGTAATCATATTTCGCATCAATTTCTCTTCTACGTTCCGATAAATATTTTTCCAATTTCCATACATCAGATAGATTTTTTAATTTTGTTGCCATTTCTTTTATTGTGTTTATCAGTTCTTCCATTTCCCTTTGATATGCTTTATCAAAAGCAGCACGTGCGATTTTCTTTTCGGAAGAATTCCATTTCATTTTAATGATACTCATTTTAATTCCTTTTTTATTTCATTAAAGATAAAAAGTGGAGAAGATTCAAATTTAAATCATTAATAATCCTTTTGTTTTTTATGCATTTCTCTCCATAGTTGTCCGATTTCAGAAAAACTTTTACCTTTCAATCTTTGTTCCTGACTGAATAGATTCTTCTTCTTTTAGTCATTATACTTCCGAATATTTTGTATCATAATAGTACATTAACCTGCAAAGAGCAATCAATCAAAATCCCATCGTTTTACAACTTAAATTAAATTATATATTTAATCAAGTCTTGTTTGAATGTCAAATTAAAAACTGTAAATCGTGCCCCGTTTGTTTGAGTGGAAAATCCGCACTCCCGCCCTGCCGGAACGGAGGATAATCCGAAAGACTCCTTTTGAAAAAAGCCGGTAATATGAAACCGTTAATTTAGTTTTATTTTAATTCTACTTTTATCAGCTTTAACTTATAATAAATAAAACCATTCTGAATTTGAATTGATATACCAATCCCTTTTTTAAATGTAATACTATATCCATAGTCGGCCCGGAAAGGTGTTTCGAAGGTCATTGTGTCCCCGGTTTTCTTGGTTACCTTTAGATCATCTTGCCAATACGTTGTTTCATTAATTTTCAAAGAAAAATCCGCAATAATTTGTTCGTTAAATTCCGGTCTTTTTGAAAATAAAGTATCACCGTTAGTTCTATAATAAAGCGTGTCCTTAAAATTGTTTTTAAGACGATTGGTAACCATCTGGTAGTATTCCTTGTTATCAAGTGTTTTCCTGCCGGTTATTTCCCAAATCTCATCAATAGAAGTTGTATCCGAATATGTTAGGTTATAGTACCACTTATTACCAACTTTAAGCGGAAAGAATTCTTTTGCACTGCCGGTTGGTTCAACCGGTGATTCACAACTTAATAACAAGGCGAATAATAGCGGTATTAGTCTAATTAATTTTTTCATTAATGCTCCCTTTTGTTTATTCATCATATAACGACGTGTACGGATTACGTAATAAGTTTTTAAATTAATAAAACTTCCGGTAACGCTCAAAACCACAAATTCAGTTGGGTTTACTACCTTAATAGAATGTTCGGGTTATGCGTTGCGTTTAGAATTATTACATTTATTAACATTGGCATGTTAAATTTTATAAATTAGAGCTATACCAATGCTGGGCACCACAGTTGGTGCAATATCTAAATCCAAAAAATCCGGCGGCTTCTTTCTATTGTGAGTATCGGATAATTGGACAATAACACCGGCACCAATTTCAAACCCAATTTTTTATGAAATATTAAAATCCCTTCCAATCCGTGAATTTAAATAAAGATATTCATAAATTACAAATTTGGTTTCATCGCGAACATAATTCAATCCGAGTTTAACAAACCAAAAGCGCCAAGCAGACAACGAAGATAATTTCCCTAAATAATAATAGAAATTCCCGGAAACAGAAATAATATTTTTATCACTCACGGGCAAAGAGCCAATTCCGATACCAAACTTTGTTTGATTATTTTGAATATTCAGACCGACATTTAACAGTTCCGGAAATCCTGCACCGGCTAATAAATTTAATTTAGTTTGACCAAAAGCTTGTTGAGTGGAAATAAAAATTGAAATGATCCCGAATAAAACAAAAAATCCGGTTAGTTTATTATGATTTTTCATTTTATTATACCATAAAACTTTTTTGTTGTATATGGTAAAATTTGTAAATATACAATAGCATTACGATCCCCATAGTTTACGCAGTTTTAACAGCAAAAACTTGAATCGGAGCAACAAATTTTTACAAACAAACCAGACTATATTCGAACGCACGGACTAGGGTGTTCAGGTTGATGCGCTGGATATTAATTTATGGGTTCTCCCCGTAATCGTAAATTTGGTTAAAGAACAAATTTTCAAACAACAAGGAGAAAAAAGCGGAACCGGTTGAAGTAAAAACAAAGTATGTATGTGGAATAATTTTTCCTCTTAAACAATGAATATCTGTGCAAAGAATTGAAAAAGGGAAATAAAATTCCATAAAAATATGCACAAGAATTTTAACTTATTCAAGTCTTTAACAAAAACATATAGTGAAAGTATTTTAGTGGGAGTTTAATCAATACACTGTTATTATTGACTTGCAGACGGATGCAGAAAAAACAATATTTCTTTTGTAATCTGAAAAACCAAACCGGAAACCAATACACCTATCAGATAATTAAATAACTTGTTAATAAAAACGGAACCAACTTAATTGCATTGGTAAAATCCTCTAAAGCGGATTTATAATCTTTATTTTTAATCTTGCTTAGTCCCTCTTTGTAATAATCATATGATGAATTTTGATAACTACTTATTATTAAGCCGGAAAAAACTAAAACCGGAACAAAGAAAAATGATAATTTCATTATTATTCTACTTGATTAATAACATTATATATATTCCCCCGCAAAAGATCCGTAAAACAAAATCCCTTTATTTTGCAACTTAAATTAAAGATTAAATCAAGTCATATTTGAATGTTAAATTAAAAATGTAAACCAAGCTATGTGTTTTGAGTGGAAAAATCAGTGTTTCTGACTTGTCGGTAGGGTTGGTGATCCGAAGGACTACTTTGGAAAGGAGCTGGTTAAGCACAATTTATTTGCATAATATACTAATTAAAACCGTCTACAATTATTTTATAACAAAAAAACTACCTTCAATGATGTTGTTTGCGGAATTTTCGTTTTTTAAGATTTCCTTTGGAACTATAACTAATCTATACGTATGTTTGCCCAATTTTTTAGGAATATAACGAGAATCGTCTTTTGTTGTATATTCAATAATGCCGTTTTTAGCATTCAATTTGGCTGAAACATAATCATAATTTATTAATTTATCATCAATATAAAATTCTACATTATATGATTTTGCGGGAACAGAACGTTTACCGCTATTTTCAATCCGGTAATGAAATGAAACTGGATTGTTTAGTGTAACAATTTCAGGATTAAGCTTAACGAAAGCAGCTTTTATATCATATTCGGGTTTATTCTGTTGTGCTAAAATATTAATATTGAAAAACGGTATCATAATTAACATAAGTGTGAATATAAATATTGATTTCATGACTTCTCTTTTCAATTAATTGTATTCTGGCTGCCGAAAGCCATCCGCCTATAACAGCAACGCCAAGTTTATAATTTATAAGCCGTATTTAATTTATTCCACAAACTCGGTAAATAATTTTAAACTGTTGCACTTCACACAAAAGGGAAGTTAAACAAAACTCCCAAATTAAAACCAACACAACCCACCGCACTAACGAAGAGGCAAAGTCGGTTTACAAATTATACAGGTTATTGTAAAGAATAATCAAATCCAAATTTTACACTACTATTATTAAATTCATCTATATTAGTGGTGTCACCCAATAGTGAAATAAAAACATTAAATTCAGCTCTGATTCTAATAGTAGAATTTAATTCTTGTCCGATGCCACATCCTAAATCGAGACTTAAAATATTATAAAATCGATTGTCAATTGGATTTCCCGTTTGCGAACCGCTTATATATTTTTGAATAATATGTTTATATGCAAGCCCACCATTAAATAGTAATTGAAAACCTTTTTTGAATGGGAAAAAATAAATATTTGAGCCAAATGTATAATCCGAGTAATTAAAGGTTGTATAGTCTACAACTCCGTTTAAGGGCTTATTAATCCCGTCATTCCAATATAAAATAAATATTTCCCATTCATATTTATCGGAAAATAATTTCCCGCCTAACTTAAATTCTGGTGAAAATGAATATCTATAATTTTCAATAAATTGATAATTTTTTATGTAATTAAAATCTATTGATATTCTGGAAATATTAATTTGTGCAAATATTAAAGATTGAGAAAAGAAACAAATTAGAAAAATCTTTTTTAGCATTATAAATTCCTAAATTTTTGAGGGGTTATTCCCAAAATATTCTATCGATTTTGTCTTCAATTCTTTTTTACCATATAACGCTACGGTTCATGGGTAGCAAACATACGAAGCAACCAACTTTGGATTGCTACTTAATCTTACGCGGGACGCTAACTATCAAAAACCGCGCACTGTTTTCCGTCCCATGCAGGCGATTATTCTTTTCGTGCCTTGCCAGTTAGCCTATTAATATTAATTCTGTAAACCCTTGTCTTGTCTTTTTGACTTGCAATATATTTTCTACCTTCTTCGATAAATTCGGGCGCATACTTACGCACGAGACCTTCTAAGGCAATTTGTTTATCTTTGCCAAATACTTCTTCAACTTCCCCAAAGACAATTACACTTTCATATTTTGTCGAAAACTTGTCAGGTAAAATTTCGGTATTACCAACCACGCAAAAGGAAACATATCTGTTCTGCTGTATATTCTCAACTTTGTGCCCTTCAATGGCAGAATGAAAATATATGTGGGAATCAATGAAGCAAAAGTTCAAAGGAACACCATAGGGTTTCCCATCTTCATTGATTGTGGATAGTACTCCATATTCCGCCTTATTTAATAGAATTACGGATTCCTCTACTGATATAGCGCGGTCTTTTCTACGGATTTCTTTCATTTTCTAAACTGCCTAACATTATATTTACCTGCAAATAAACTGCAAACAAAATCCCCTTATTTTGCAACTTAAATTAAATTACAGATTAAATCAAGTTATATTTGAATATTAAATTAAAAAGTGTAAACCAAGCCATGTGTTTTGAGTGGAAATCCATACTTCCGACTTGCCGGGACGGACGGGTAATCGGAAGGACTCCTTTGGAGAAAAGCGGGTTTTATACGACTTAATATTTTAATGAACACTAAAAATTTATTATCCGGGCAACCAACCGACACCAACATTCCAAAATACAATCTCGTTTAATATGATCTCATCATCAGTATCCGAATTGTATAAATGCAGATTTTCAATTCTAATTGTAACATAATAAAATGTTTTCCATCTTGGTTCTTTTATCGGATTATCTTCGGATACTGAAAAAGATAATTTGCCGGAAGTTGCTTTATATTTTATTGTTGTTCCTAAATTTGGATAAGCAATATCATTACAAAAATTAAAATATACACTGTCCGGATGATTAGGCGAGATTTCTAAAACAACGGAAACGTTGGGATTTGAAATACCTAAGTCAATATCTTGTCGTTTTATTGTTAGATTATATTCATTTGAATTTATCGAGACTGTCAAAACTCTTAGACTATCTAAAAATTGATAAACGAAGATATTCCCGCAACCTTTACTTTCAACTATATTATCCGGTTTGGAAATACCGTCAGGATAAATGTATATTATTTCCTGCTCATTGCAAGAAATCAATGTTAATGCAAAAATTAATGTAAATAGGTATTTCATTTTAGTACGTTCCTTTTAGCAAATAACTCTATTATACCTTACCAGCCACGAGCGAAAAAGGCAATGTCGGTTTTCGGTATATACAACATTTCACGTTACTTAAACAAATAGCTTATTATATAAAAATGCGGTATTTCGTTTATCGCATCACTTTTTAAGTCAATCGGTACTTCATTAAATGAACAAAAACGTGTCGTCTTTTTGCCCATAACAATTGCATCCCACTCAGAAGCGTAAAACAGCAAAGGAATTTTTTTATTAATGGCTACTTCCGATTTACTAAATTTCAACCAATAATGTTTGCGGACATATTTTTTATTCATTACAATTTCTTTAAAAACTGCCACGTTGGATGTGGAAATAAACAAATAGGTTGTATCATATGAGTTGTTGATAATTTTTGTTAAAAATCTGATAGTTCCGATATTGTTAGTATTTATTTCAAATGGACTATAGCCTAAAAGTGTATCGGTTTTAACTAGATTATTTTTACCGACATATTCATCTAAAATTAAATAAAAATTATGAGCTTCTTTTAAAGAATCAATTTGGAATTTGAAAATACCGATACCAGTAAAAGCTAATGCATCTATGATGTCGTGATTGTTAATGTTAGAATAATCATTATAGATTTGACCGTTTGTGACACTTAGAGTAAAAAGTGTAAGACAAAATATGTAAGCATTGATTTTTCTCATATTAGTTTCTCGTGGTTAAATAACAGTATTGTAAATCCCCGATGTCTAAAATTATTTCCGGAGAATGCTTTTAGAGTAACATGCCGACCTAATTTTCCCTTGTTCAAGTACGACAACTGAAATTACATTACATAGTTCCCAATCTAACAACAAGCCCAATAGCAAACTAAACTACAAATTTAGCATAAAACCTGTGCGGTTAGTGCCTGTCCGCCTTTTGAGAACGGGACTTTTAACCTTTAATATAGTTATAAACCTTAATATAAATAATCACTTAACCTTAATTTTGTCTTTAATTTCATCAGGTAATGAGTTATAAAATTTATCAGCGGATAGAGAATCTCCCGTAATCCTAAAGGATTTCCAATTTAAATTTGTAAGGTTGAACATTTGTTGGATCTAAAAAAATTGCTTTGTCAAAATCCCTTTATTTGCAACTTAAATCAAATTATAAATTAAATCAAGTCGTATTTGAAAATTAAACTGAAGATTGTATTACGGTATGCTGAAAAAACATTATTAAAACGCCAAAAGCTTGTAAGTTTGAGAATTTCCGCAAAAAAGGTAATTTTGATAGGATAAAAACGCTCTTTGGGTTTAAATTTGGAAAGCGTAATATTATTCTTGATGTTTCATTAACGGATTTTTATATTTAAAGCTCTTTTTTCGGGAAGTTGGCGAGGTAGCTCAGTTGGTTAGAGCAGTGGAATCATAATCCACGTGTCGGGGGTTCGAGTCCCTCCCTCGCTACAAATAACAAACGGAGTAGATTGAGATGTATACTTTATTAGTAACGATTTCCGTAATAATGGCGGTTTTTTTGATTATAGTTGTTCTGCTTCAGGCGGCAAAAGGTGAAGGACTTTCCGGCTCAATTGGCGGAGGAGTCGGTAATTTCGGTACAATGTTCGGAGCCAGAAGAACGGCCGATTTTCTTACAAAAGCCACTTGGTGGTTGGGTGGCGGTTTGCTTGTAATGGCAATAATTATTAACCTTTTCTTTTTGCCCGGTCAAACCACAAAAGAACAGCGGGAAAGTATTATTCAAAAGAGCAGGGAATTAAATACCGTTCCGGAAAAACCTACATTGCCGCCCGCGGAAGTTCCCCCTGTTGAAAATAATAATCAACAAGAAAACCAGCAAAAATAAGTTTTCGTAATTCCGGTAAAATTAGTATCATTTTGGTGAAACTCCCGTTAAAACAGCGGGAGTTTTTTATATCTTTCCCGCCAAATATTCGATGATTTTATCCTGAATGTTTCTGTAATAATTTGCGCCCTTCCGGTTAAATTCAATAATTATGCTTACAATCACGTCGTTGTTCTTGGCGGTTTTAAGGTAACCCGAAATTGCCGAAACCCCGTTAAGCGTTCCGGTTTTTCCGTGAAAATTATTTTGAACTATTGAGCCGCGGAATCTGTCTTTCAGCGTTCCGTCTTCTCCCGCCACCGCCAGCGAAGATAAAAATTCGGGAAACAGTTCTTTGTTTTTGTACATCGTTCTAAGCAAATCCACAATTGCGGAAACCGTAATTTTGTTGAATCTCGAAATCCCGGAACCGTCCACAATAGAACTTCCTTCGGAGTAAATTCCGTTTTCTTTAATAAAAGACATAACCGCCTGCGTTGCATAGAACGAGTTTCCTTGTTCCCCGCTGTAATTTGCACCGATAATTTTAAATAAACACTCGGCTAGGAAATTATCACTGTTTTTATTGGTAAGAGCTATCAGTTTTTTCAACGGCAAATCGATGCTTGCGATTTCATCCGTAAATTGTTCGGCGCTTCCGCTTAAAGTTTTTCCCGTTACGGTTATTTTTTTTGCGCGCAGCTTTTCTCTTAGCGCCAATGCGGCAAAAAGCGGCGGATTATCGGGGAAAATGGCGTAATATTTTTTTCTTCTGCTCCTTCTTAAACCGCCGGTTACTTTAATTTTGAATGCCGTTTCTTCCGTATGATAAACGATGCGCGGTCTGGTTCTGAATTTCGTTACACGCGCTCTCATATCGACTTTTACAAAGGGATAAGGCGGAATTACCTCATATTTAAGTTTCTTCCCGGAACGGCGGTAAGAGTTTAATTTCAATACGAATTTATTTCTGTTAAGAACCAGCGCCGAAACGGGGGGTAGCGGTACGTTTGCATTTTCTTGAATTATCCAATCGTCTCTCGAATAAAGGTTATCAAAGAACGTATCGTCGCCTATTATGTTTCCGTTTATTTTTTTGATGTTCAGGGAATCGAGATAAGAAATTAATGAATCCAAATCCTTCAACGTAAAGAGCGGGTTTCCGAAACCCTTAAGGTATAAGTTCCCATCGATGCTACCGTCGGTTAAATCTATATCGTCGGTAAGTAATTTTGTGGAGATTAAATATTCGGGTCCCATAAGTTTTAACGCCACGGCAGTAGTGAACAGTTTAATGTTCGATGCCGGAATCATCGGCTTGCGGATATTTTGCATGTAAATTGTATCTCCGGTGGTAGCATTTACCGCCAATGCCGCAACGGTTGTTCCTTTGGGCAAATCTTTTAAGAGCGAACTTATTTCCGCGGCAGTTTTGTTTTTTTCCTTCGCCTGAACCAAAAAAGAGAAAACAATAAAAATCACGGGAATACTACGCATGGAATCTCTGTTAAACATTTTGTTAGTATTTCCGAATAAAAGGTAAATAATTAGTATTTTTGAAATCCTAAATATAGATGATTATTTTGACGGAAAAAATTTTTTCAAAGATAGGAGAATAAATGGGTAAAACAAAATTACCGGTCAAGGCATACGACAATTTGGATTTTTTGAATTCTAAAGAAGCGAGGGCAATAAGAATTTTAGCCGAGTTTTACGAACCCATGGCAAGGTTTAAGAAATATAATATTGTGGATACAATAGTTTTTTTCGGTTCCGCAAGGTTGGTTTCGAAAAAAGATGCGATGAAGAACTTACGTGATTTAAAAAAGAATTTTAACGGCAGCGAGAGGAAATATAAAAGGGAACTGAAAAAAGCCGAAACCCTTCTTGAAATGTCCCGCTATTACGAAGATACGGTTGAACTTTCGCGAAGATTAACCGAATGGTCGATGAACTTGCCGACGCACGAAAAAAGATTTATTGTCTGCAGCGGGGGCGGACCCGGAATTATGGAAGCGGCAAACAAAGGCGCCAAATTAGCCGGTGGTTATTCCGTCGGTTTGAATATCAGTATTCCCTACGAGCAATTTGTGAATAAATACGTAAAACCGGAACTGGCTTTCGAGTTTCACTATTTCTTTATGAGAAAATTTTGGTTCGCATACATGGCAAAAGCTTTAATCGTTTTTCCCGGCGGTTTCGGAACAATGGACGAATTAATGGAAATTTTAACTTTACGGCAGACCGGTAAAATCAAAAAGAAAATGAAAATTATTGTTTACGATGAAGAATATTGGAGGAACATTATAAATTTCGAGGGATTAATAGAAAAGGGAATGATCGATTCCAAAGATATGAAGTATTTCGATTTTTGTAATTCTGTTGACGATGCGTTCAATAAAATTACCGAACATTTCAAGAAAAATTATTTGAATAACCATTCGCCGAATTTATAAGTGAATATTGAGCAAAAAAAATCCCCTCGTTTGAGGGGATTTTTTTATTTGTTTTTCTCACGCATACTTTCTTTTAACGCTCTTCTTCTCGCTTTTATGCGTTCCATTCTTTTGGAAATGGACGGCTTCAGATAAAAGGTTCTTTTCTTGTATTCTTTAAGAATACCCGAGCGTTCGTACTTTTTCTTGAATCTCTTTAAAGCTTTGTCGATGCTTTCGTTTTCTTGAACAGTAATGCCTATCAAAGTTTATCACCTCACTTTTTAAAATTTAACGTCCTTAAAGTTACTGAACTTTCGGAAAAAGTTCAAATAAAAAAAAATCTCCAGGGATTATTCAAATACCAACGCGTTTGTGATTTGTCCGGAATTTGTTTTTAAGTCGATTAAAAAACCGTTTACGATTATAAAGCGGATTTCACCGTTCTCTTTAACGAAAAAGTTTGCGTTGTTTTCCACGGTTAATCCGTGATCGATATTTTTATTTGCGGAAACAATATTTAACGGAATGTCCGTAAATTTTTTATGAAGCTCGATGTTTTTAATTTTAACGGATGTGTACCCTTGCCGCAGTAATCCGGGAATATCCGATGATTTAAGTTCTTCCACGGTTTCAAAAATTTCGGGAAATGTTTTACCCGGGAAGATCTCCATGCCTTTACAGTCGATTTCTTCGTTCCCGTAAAAAATGGAGAGGTCGCCTAAATCGTCTATTATTCCTTTGTAATAAATCTTGCCGGCATGGTTATCGAATTGTTCTTCCCTGTTTACGCTGATATCCACAATGTATTTTTTTCCATTGAATGAAACGGAGAGATTACGCAGCAGCAAATTAAAAATCAATTTGTCGTTTTCGGGAATCGCAAAATATTTGGTGTAATCCACGCATTTATAATCTTCCGAAGCTATGATGTTGAACGCGTCAATCAATGCGATAAAATTTAATTTCCGGATGAATTGTTTATCGGGATCGTTTGCCCAGCCGCCGGATTCAATTAAAACCGAGCTGGTTCCCCATTTCACAAAATTATCTCCGAAAGCCCGCGGTTCGAAATCGTCGTTGTAACGTGCGATATGTCCGGGAATAATTTTGTTTAGTTCGGAAGTTAATCTTACAATTACGGACATTGTGTTTTTCCGTACGTCGTTTATATCTTTTTCATAATTGTATGCGGGAGCCAAAAACGAAATTGTTGCAGTGCGATGTGAATTACCGGCGGAGTATCTCGAATTTTGGTCGTGCAAATTAAACCCGAATTGCGGATTGAGGGAATCGCGGACGCTTTTTAGAATTTGAGCTTCGGGGAATTGATTTCTTGCCGCATCACGGTTTAAATCGATTGATAAAGCATTTCTACGGGTAAACCTTTCCGCGCCGTCGGGATTAAGCATTGGTATGAAATGTAAAGTCAATTTACTTAACATATATTTTTTCAATTCCGCAAATTGATTTTCGTCGGAGAAAAAATTGAAAATATCGAACAGCGCTTGTGTGGCGGTCGGTTCGTCCCCGTGCATTTGAGACCATGCCAAAACGTTTACCGGACCGTTACCTATGGAAACTAAATAAATGGTTCTGCCTTCAAGGGATTTGCCCAATTCTTTTACGTTGAATTTACCGTTATTTTTCAAGCCGCCAATTAACTTTTCTACTTCCCCGTGTTTAACCGTTCGCCCCGTTATTGAGTGTTCCTTGAAAAATTCGTAGCTCCGGTATAGATTTTCGGTTAGGTTTGTTTGTGCCACTACGTTACCGATAATTAATAAGAAATAAATTACGATGTAGTTTTTCATGTATCATTTGGAATTTCTTTACTATTCAAAATACAAATAAAATCAGATAATGGGAATCTTTCCGTTTTTTATGTTGTTGATTTTGTTTACCTTATACTGAAATTGATACCCCCAAACTTTCCCTGATGCCAAGACCCCCAACATTGCATTGTGAGGATGTAATTAAATATTAAATTTATTCCCGGTATGATATTAATCTTGTAGCTGGTGATATGTGGAAATATGTGGAAAGGAATGGTCCTTTCCACCAGGGAATGTGGTTTCTTTAAAATTGGAGTACGAATGGTACGGGCTTTCCGTTAAATTGATTTGTCCCACGGCATTACCGATAAATAATAGAAAATATATTAATAAAAATTTTATCATCAAGTATAAAGCAATTTACTTTTGTTGAAAAATACTAATTAAATTCACAGAATGAAAATCCGTATAAATATTCATACTTACGGATTATTTATTTTTTCTCCTTTTTTTATTAATTATTATATAATTTTTTCAAATATTATTTGTATGATATTTTGTGACAGATGTCATAGTAATTTAATCCTAAATTTATGTAAATTAGTAGATATTCGGTCGGGCAGGTAATTTCCGTAACTTAATAAATTTAATTCCTTTCGTGATATGGGTAAGATAATTTCCATTGCAATTCCTAAAGGGGGTGTAGGTAAAACGACCACTGCCGTAAATCTTTCGCTTGCCCTTACTAAGAAGAAGAAAAAAGTGTTGTTAATCGATGTTGACCCTTCCGGTCAATGTCTTTCTTCGTTTAATATCGATAAGTCGTTAAGCAAAGGTAATATTTTCGATGTTTTTACTTCCTCTAAAAAACTTTCGGAAGTGATTTATTCTACGGAATATTTAAACCTAGACTGTATTCCGATGAAAAGGTCTACTTATCAAAATGAATTGCGTCTTTCAAACCTTGCCGAAAGAAGTTTGAATTTAAAGTATGAAATCCGGAGTTTAGCTGTAAATTATGATTTTGTTTTTATTGATTGCCCTCCTTCTTTAACCGGAACAACCGCAAATATTCTAAATATTTCTGATTCCGTGCTTATTCCGTTAAAAGCCTCAAAGTATTCATTAGATGAATTGGAACGGATATTCAAATTTATTAACGAAATAAAAAAAACCGGTAATTCCGCTTTGGTTATTGAAGGAATTGTTTTAACAATAGACGAGCCTAAAACCAAAATATCTCATCTGGTTAAAAGAGAATTGCTGCAAAAATATCCCAATATGGTTTTCAATGTTACAATTCCCAAGACCGTCAAAGTGGAAGAAGCTTCATTCGATAAAACACCTATCATTATTTATGATGCGGATTCGGCATGTTCGAAAGCTTACTTGAAACTTGCCGATGAAATTATTTTAAGAAACGAAATGAGCGATTTGTTTTTCAAGCAATAATCTTCATTCCTCAAAACATCTTTACGTTTAACGAATAAAGGAAATTTTTAATAAATTGGTGGTAAAATTGATATTTGTTTGTAATATCATTTGAATCACTTAGTTGAAAGTTAATATGCAAGAAAAGTTACATTTTGTTCTGAATAATGAAGAAATATCGGGTGAATTTAACGTTTCTTCAACGTTGTTAAGTTTTATCCGTGAGACGAAAAAACTTACCGGCACAAAGTTGGTTTGCCGGGAAGGCGATTGCGGTGCTTGTACGGTTTTAGTCGGTGAACTTAATAACGGTGAAGTCAAATACAAAACTGTAACATCTTGCATTTATCCGCTTGCAAAGGTAAACGGAAAACACATAGTTACAATCGAAGGAATAAACGGTGTTGAACTGACTCCCGTTCAAAACGAATTTGTAAACGAAGGTGCAACCCAATGCGGATTTTGCACACCCGGGTTTATCATGTCGCTTACATGGTATTTAATTACGCACACTAATTACACGATAGAGGAAGCAATAAATGCACTCGGTGGCAATATTTGCAGATGCACGGGTTATGCTTCAATTATCAGAAGTGCGGAAAATGTTATTAAAAGTTTGAAAGATGGAAATTCAAACGGCGGCGAAACTTTGCGAAAGTTAATAAAACTTAATGTATTACCGGAATATTTCACTGATATCAAAATACGTTTGCAACAAATCAATGAAAAAATTGCAGCGGAAACCGATTCAAAACCATATCAAATTTTAGTTGGAGGCGGAACCGATTTATATGTTCAGCGTTTCGATAAAGTTGTAAAAAGTAATATCGGCTTAACCGAGCATTTGAGTAAAGCATACATACGTGAAGACGGAAACTTAATTAAGATTAGCGGAAACATGACGTTTGAGCAGTTCAAAGAATCCGGAATAATAAAGAAATATTTCCCGCGGTTACAACAACAATTAAATTTAGTCGCGTCTTTACCGATTCGTAACAGTGCTACAATCTCCGGAAATATAGTAAACGCTTCTCCCATCGGCGATCTCACAATTATTTTATTGGCTCTCGATGCCAGTCTTATTTTATCAGACGGAAAAAATGAAAGGAAAGTTAAACTTAAAGATTTTTACAAAGGATATAAATTACTGGATAAATCGGAAGACGAAATTATAACCGAAATATTTTTTAGTTTAGATTTTGGTAATCATAATTTGAACTTCGAAAAAGTTTCGAAAAGAACTTATCTTGATATTGCAAGCGTAAATTCCACAATGTTTATAGCCCATTCGGAAGGTAAGATAAATTTATGTAGAATTTCAGCCGGGGGCGTGGCGCCGGTACCGTTATTGTTAAAGAATACGTCGGAATTTTTATCGGGGAAAGAAATCGGAAATGCCGTTATAGAAGAAGCTCTGGAAATTGTTCAAAGTGAAATTTCACCTATAAGCGATGTAAGAGGAAGTGAAGAATATAAAAGATTACTTCTCAATCAGTTAATTAAAGCTCATTTTATCGAATTATTTCCACAATCAGTTAATATTGCGGAGCTTGTATGAATAATACCGATACGATAAAACACGTTAAAGGTGAATCATTATTTGTTGATGATTTTACTCTGCACGAAGGAACGCTGCATGCTGCAGTCTTCGATTCGACGATTGCGCACGGAAAAATTAAACGACTCGATGTTAGCAAAGCACTTGATTTTAGCGGTGTTCGGGCGGTACTTACTTCAAAAGATATCCCCGGCGAAAATCAAATTGGAAATATAATCTCCGATGAAACTCTGCTGGCTGAGGATGAAGTACGTTTTATCGGCGAACCTATTGCGTTAATCATTGCCGATACTGCGGAAATTGCAAGGTCTGCAAGGGAAAAAATCGAAATTGAATTTGAGGAATTACCTGTTATAATTAATCCGAGAGAAGCGTACGAAAAAGGTAATTTAATTGCAGCGCCCGTAACATTTTCAATGGGAGATGTTGATAAAGTATGGGATGAGTGTGATTTGGTATTGGAAGATAAAGTTGAGATAGGCGGTCAAGAACATTTATACCTCGAAACGCAAGGCGCTATTGCAATACCGACTGAGGGCGGAGGAATGAAAATTGTTTCTTCAACTCAAAGTCCTACTGCGGTTCAGCGCGTTGCCGCAAGAATATTAAATCTGCCGATGCATAAAATAGAAGTTGATGTTCTCCGTTTGGGCGGGGCATTCGGCGGGAAGGAAGATCAAGCAACGGCTTGGGCTGTAATGACAGCGCTTGCCGCTTATAAACTTGGTAAACCGGTAAAGCTGGTTTTACAAAGAGAAGAAGATTTAAGAATGACCGGCAAACGGCATCCGTATTCCGCCGATTTTAAGATAGGAGTTAACACGGAAGGAAAAATCCTGGCTTACGAAGCCACATATTACCAAAATGCCGGTGCGGTTGCCGATTTATCCACGGCTATACTTGAGCGAACATTGTTCCATGCTACGAACAGCTATTATATTCCGAATGTGAAAGCCACCGGAATATCTTGCAGAACGAACCTTCCACCTAACACGGCATTCAGAGGTTTCGGGGGTCCGCAAGGAATGTTTGTAATAGAATCAGCAATTCACAATGCGGCACGAAAACTAAATATTCCCGTGTACGAAATTCAAAGAAAAAATTTAATTAAGGACGGCGATAAATTTTATTACGGTCAGCAAATAAAAAACAGTAATGCACAGCGTTGTTTTAACGAAGCGGTTACGGAATTCAACCTTTCGCAAACGGAAGATGAAATAAGAAAATTCAATTCCTCTAATCATTATGTTAAAAAAGGAATTGCTTTAATGCCGGTTTGCTTCGGGATTTCATTTACCAGCAGTTTTCTAAACCAGGCAAGTGCATTGGTTCACGTTTATACAGACGGAAGCGTAAGTGTAAGCACAGCCGCAATCGAAATGGGTCAAGGCGTAAATCAGAAAATACGCAACGTTGTTGCAAATACTTTTTCCATCAATGTATCGCGTGTTAAAGTCGAAACCACTAACACAACAAGAATAGCAAATACTTCGCCAACGGCTGCAAGTAGCGGAGCCGATTTAAACGGGAACGCAGCAGTTATCGCTTCGAAGAATATTCTTGAAAGATTAAAAGCTCACGCGGTTAAAGAAATAGGTGAAAGTAATCCAGACTTGGTTGAAATCAAAAACGAAAAAATATTTTACGATGGCAAACCGACTAAATTAACTTGGGAAGAATTGGTTTGGAAAACTTATTTTAATCGAATCAGTTTGTCTTCACATGCATATTATGCGACTCCGGATATTTATTTCGACAGAAAAATCAATCAAGGTTCACCGTTTGCTTATCATGTATACGGCACGGCAATTATTGTTTCTAAAGTCGATTGTTTACGGGGAAGATACGAAATCGAGTCGGTAAATGTTGTGCACGATTTCGGAGAAAGCATTGATACCAAAATAGATTTAGGACAAGTGGAAGGCGGAATTGTACAAGGAATCGGTTGGCTTACTGTTGAAGAACTTGTGCAAAACAAAGAAGGTAAGTTACTTTCGAATTCGCTTTCTACATATAAAGTACCGGACATTTATTCGATACCGAAAGAAATGAAAATACTGTTTTTGAAAGATTCAAAAAACAAGTACGGACCATTCAATTCCAAGGCAATCGGCGAACCGCCGTTTATGTATGGAATTGCCGCTTATTTTTCGATTATAAATGCTATGAATGAATTTAGGGATAATAGCGGTATGGAAATATCGGCACCTATTACTCCGGAAAAAGTTTTACTTAATTTACATCAACCCGTAAAAACCGAATCGACTGCACGTTGAGATCTGGTCAAAAAATGAGAAAGGCTTCCAAGAATGAATGACACAGGGCTTTGGCACTTTTTGAAAAATGTTATTGAAAACAACGGAAAAGTTGCGCTCTCGGTAGTTACGGATTCATCCGAATCATCTCCTGGTAGACAAGGATTTAAAATGGCTTTTACCGATAGGGGAAAACAATTCGGTACAATCGGTGGTGGTGTGCTCGAAGCTAAAATTATCAAGTTAATTCAAGACGGTTTTGAATCCGGCAAACGTAGCATTGTTAATGTTTTGCATCATGATCCTAAATCGGGATTTGAAAAAAGCGGACTTATTTGCGGCGGAACTCAAACCGTTGTTACTTATTTTCTCGACAAATCCGAGATGAATCTGATTAAGCAAATCACGGATAATTTTGATAGACAAAAGGAATGTGTTCTTATCATTAATCAAAATGGAATTTTCGTTACGGAAGCCGGACTGGAAAGCAAGAGATATAATTTTAATATTAAAAATATAAATGAATACGAATACCGGGAAATTTACGGAATAACCGATACTGTTTACATTGTCGGCGGGGGTCATGTGGGGTTTGCGGTTTCAAAAATTATGTCGATGCTCAATTTTTATGTTGTCGTAATGGATAACCGCGAAAATGTTTTTACAATGGAACAAAATACTTACGCCAACCGGAAAGTAATATGTAAATTTGAAGATGCCGGAAAACATATACGGGAAGGGGATTTGAGCTACGTTGTAATTGTTACCCCAATGCACAAAAGCGATAAAGAAGCTTTGAGTTCGGTCATTAACAAAAACGTAAAATATATTGGAATGATGGGAAGTAAACGAAAAATCGAAACAGTGTTTTCAAATCTTGTTGGGGAAGGAATTTCGCCTGCGCTTCTTAAAAAAGTTCATACGCCGATAGGTTTGGAAATCGAGGCGAAAACACCTGAAGAAATTGCCATAAGCATTGCTGCTGAAATTATAAGCGTAAAAAATAATTCAACTTCTAATACGGATAAACTATGAGCGACAAACTTTACAAAATATCACTTACGCATTTACTTCAATGGATTTTAAAAGAAGAAAAAGAAGGAAAGATATTCGGTATTTACAAAGAACAATTTTTTGAGCCGCTGTCAGACGATCCTTTCAGAATGTACCGTTACGGTCAATTGCTTGAAACCCCGCTTGGCGTTGCAGCAGGACCGCATACGCAATTGGCGCAAAACATAATAACTGCTTGGCTAACAGGCTCGCGTTACATCGAATTGAAAACGGTGCAGACATTAGACGAACTCGAAGTTTCCAAACCATGTATAGAAATGGAAGACGAAGGTTACAATTGCGAATGGTCGCAAGAACTGAAAATCCGCGAATCATTCGACGAATACTTAAATGCATGGATTTTGTTGCACATTTTGCGTGACAAGTTCGGATTTTCAAACGAAGAAGAACAGGGATTTATTTTTAATATAAGCGTGGGTTACGATTTGCAAGGAATTCTAAAACCCAATGTGCAATGGTTTCTCGACAAGATGAATAATTGCGAAGTTGAATTGAATCAAAAACTTGATGAGATATCAAGGATTTATCCGCGTGTTAAAGAATTGCGAATCCCTTCTAAAATTTCCGATAATGTAACGCTTTCGACCATGCACGGATGCCCGCCCGATGAGATAGAAAGCATTGCAACATATTTGATGAAAGAAAGAAAACTTAACACGGCGGTTAAGTTAAATCCGACTTTGTTAGGTCCTGATAAACTCAGATATATTTTGAACGAGAAACTCGGCTATGAAACCGTTGTTCCCGATGAAGCTTTCGAGCATGATTTGAAATTTCCCGATGCGGTAAGAATAATTAAGAATCTTCAAAAAGTTGCGGAAGAAAATAACGTAGAGTTCGGATTGAAATTGACAAACACTCTCGAATCGAAAAATAATACAAAAGAACTTCCGAAAAACGAAGAGATGGTTTATATGAGCGGTCGTGCTCTTCATCCGATCAGCATTAACCTTGCCGCGTTATTGCAAAACGAGTTTAACGGAAATCTCGATATTTCCTTTTCCGCCGGAGTTGATGCGTTTAATATTTCGGAAACGGTTAAGTGTAATCTTAAACCTGTTACAGTATGTTCCGATTTGCTTAAACCGGGCGGATATACCAGAACGCTTCAATACCTTGAAAATCTTAGGAAAAATTTTGCTTTGGCTGGTGTGGATTCCCTAGAGGATTTTGTTATACATGGTTCCGGCGAAACCGGTTTGCGTGAAGCGGCGCTAAAAAATCTAAACGATTATGCCGAAAGGGTTCTTAACGAAAAAAGATACGCTAAAAAATATTTTAAGTATGAAAATATTAAAACAGAACGGGAATTAACTCCATACGACTGTATTCATGCGCCGTGCATCGAGGCTTGTGCCATCTCGCAAGATGTTCCGGATTACATGTATTACACTTCACGCGGTGAATTCGATAAAGCGTTACAAACTATCTTGAAAGCGAATCCTTTACCCAACATTACCGGTATGGTTTGCGATCATTTATGTCAAGCAAAATGCACAAGAATCAATTTGGATAACCCCTTGCTGATAAGGGAAATCAAAAGGTTCAATGCGGAGAAGGGTGACAGCTTGGTAAAATTGGAATCTAAAGAGTCAAATGGTTTATCTGTTGCTGTTATTGGAGCCGGTCCGTCCGGTTTATCGGCGGCATACTTTTTAATTTTGGAAGGATTCGACGTTACTGTATTCGAAGAAAAACAATATGCCGGAGGAATGGTAAGCGGAGCAATTCCGGTTTTCAGAATCGATGAAGAAAGAATTAACGACGATATCGAAAGATTGCGTGAACTTGGGGTTAAATTTAAATTCAATCAGAAAATAGATAATCGGGAATTCGAGAATATCCGTGCCGGCTATAATTATGTGTTCGTAGGAGTAGGAGCGAAAAAAGGGAAGAAACTGAAAATAAAGGGCGAAGAGCTTCCTTGGGTTTTCGATCAACTTGAATTTTTAGCTCAAACGCGAACCGGAGAAAAAATTGATTTGGGAGAAAAAGTATTGATAATCGGCGGCGGCAATTCGGCAATGGACGCTGCCAGAACCGCAAAAAGAATTACCGGAGACAAAGGTAAAGTGGTTGTGGTTTACCGCCGGACGAAAAATGAAATGCCTGCCGATAAAGAAGAAATCGAAGCTTTAATCGATGAAGGTATTGAAATTATTGAACTTGCTTCGCCTTTGGAATTATACGAAGATAACGGAAAAAGATATTTGAAATGCATTAAAATGGAACTACGCGGAGTGGACGATTCGGGTAGACCAAAACCAAAAGCAGTGGACGGTTCGGAATTTGATTTGCAAACGGATACCGTAATCACCGCAATCGGTCAGGATATAGAAATAGATTTCTTCCCCGAAGAAAAAATTTCAATTGATGAAATAACCAAAGAAACACAAATCGAAAATGTTTTTGCCGGCGGCGATCTCGTAAGGGGCGCAGATTCTCTGATTAACGCAATTGCCGACGGTAAATACGCTGCGGGTGAAATAATCAAAAGGGCGCAAAAGGATTTTGAGTTTGAACCGGCTCCGGTTGAAAAGGAAATTTCCATGACGGAAATCCAAGCTAAGCTTGCGGAAAGAAAATACGGAATTGAGTTGCCTGTAATTCCGCCGGAGGCAAGACTCAGCTTTGAGTTGGTGCATCCGTTGATGAGCGAAGAAGATGCGATTGCGGAAGCCGACCGGTGTCTGTTCTGTAACGATGTTTGCAATATTTGCGTTTCCGTTTGTCCGAATATTTCCAACATTGGTGTGGATTTTGAGATAGAGGATGTGAAAGTGCCAATTCTAAATAACGGAAAAATAAGCGGCGATAAAACTTTCAGAATATCACAGAAACATCAGATTATTAACATAGGCGACTTTTGTAACGAATGCGGAAACTGTTACACGTTTTGCCCTACAAACGGAGCGCCTTACAAAACCAAACCGAAATTTTATTTGACGGAAGACAGTTTTAATAAAGAAGATAATTGTTATTTGCTGAAAGGAAATAAACTTACTTACAAAAAAAATAATAAAACGGAAACTTTAATTTTATCGGATTCCAAGTATATTTATGAGTCTGATTTTATTAAAGTAGAATTCGATAAAGATAATTATAATATAATTAATTTTAAAAATAGTGATTCTAACCATAATTTGGATAAAGCAATGGAAATGATACTTCTTTATAAAAATTTAAAAGATAACGCTTTGTTCAACGGTTAATTTCTAAAGATCGGATATTGTTATGAAATTCATATTAAACGGAACGGAAAAAAATTATTCGGGTGATCCCGATTTATCGCTATTAAAATATTTGCGTGAGATAGAAGGAATAACTTCCGTAAAAGACGGATGTTCCCCGCAAGCGGCTTGCGGTGCATGCACAGTGCAAGTTGACGACCGTGCCGTGCTTTCTTGTGTTACCCCGATGAAAAAAGTTGAAGGAAAAAGTGTTATTACTCCCGAAGGATTAAGCGAATATAAAAAACGTGTTTTCACCAATGCCTTTGTGGAAAAGAGCGGAGTGCAATGCGGTTTTTGTATTCCCGGAATTGTAATGCAAGCGAATGTGCTGATAGAAAAAAATCCGGAACCTACACGGGAAGAAATTGAAAGGGCTTTACAACCGAATTTATGCAGATGCACGGGATATAAAAAAATTATTGAATCGATTACTTATGCGGCTGAAGCAGTTAAAGATTTGAATGAAATTCCAACGCCCAAACCCGATCCCGGAATTGGCGGGAAGCATCCGAAATATTCTGCTGACAAGCTTGTGCTTGGACAAAGTCCTTTTGTGGCAGACGTAAAGTTGAACGGAATGGTTTACGCTTCGTTAAAGTTCAGCGATCACCCGCGTGCGAAGGTTTTAAAAATCGATATCACGGATGCGGAAAAAACTGAAGGCGTAATAAAAGTAATTACCGCAAACGACATTCCCGGAGAAAGACATGTTGGATTAATAGTTAACGATTGGCCCGTAATGGTTAAGGAGGGTGAAGAAACTAGATACGTCGGAGATGTTTTGGCTTCGGTGGTTGCGGAAACGGAAGAAATAGCACGGGCGGCGGTAAACAAAATCAAAGTGGAATATGAAGTTTTGGACCCGTTGACCGATCCCTTCGAAGCATTGAAAGACGACGCTCCCAAAATTCATGAAAGCGGAAATTTACTTTCTACAACTTTTATTAAACGCGGCAACGTGGAAGAGGCATTTAAGAAGGCGAAATATGTATCGAAAGGATTTTATCAAACGCAAATGATAGAGCACGCTTACATGGAACCGGAAGCTTCCGTTGCAAGAGTTACGGGAGAAGGCGAAGTTGAGATTCTCTCGCAAGGGCAAGGGGTTTACGAAGATCAACGTCAGATTGCATCCGTCCTTGGATTGCCGCGTGAAAAAGTTAGGGTTATTCTTGTTCCAAACGGCGGCGGCTTCGGAGGTAAAGAGGATTTGTCCGTGCAACACCATGCGGCGCTGTGCAGTTATTTGACTAAACTTCCGGTAAAAATTGTTTTAACCAGAGACGAATCGATTTTAATGCATCCGAAAAGGCATCCGCTGTATATGAATTATGAAGTTGCGTGTGATGAAAGAGGAATGTTAACCGGAATTAAAGCCGATATCGTTGGAGATACAGGCGCTTATGCTTCCGTTGGAATGAAAGTATTGGAACGTGCCGCCGGTCATGCAACCGGTGCTTATAATATCCCAAATGCATTGATTGAAAGTAAAGCGGTCTATACGAATAATCTTCCTTGCGGCGCTATGCGCGGTTTCGGGGTTAATCAAGTTACGTTTGCAATTGAGCAATGTATAGACGATTTATGCGAGCAAGGCGGATTCGACAGATGGGAATTCAGATATAATAACGCTGTTAAAAACGGAGACATGGTATCGACCGGACAAATTATACGGGGCGGCGCGGGCGTTCGCGAAACTTTGCTTAAAGTAAAAGATGTTTTCCAAAAAGCAAAGTATGCCGGTATTGCTTGCGGAATTAAAAACACAGGCATCGGAAACGGAATGCCGGATGAAGGAAAGGTTAAAATTCAAATTGTTTCCGGTGACAAGGTTGTTTTGCATCACGGTTGGACGGAAATGGGACAAGGCGTAAATACGGTTGCGGTGCAATTTCTTTCCGCCGAAACCGGAATCGATCCCGGCATTATAGAAGTTGTTGTGGATACCAAATACGGCGCCACTGCCGGAATGACAACGGCTTCGCGTGCGACTTCCATCGTTGGAAATGCAATAATTAACGCAGCAAAAGAGTTGAAGGAAGATTTAAATAAACACAGTTTGGACGAGCTTTCCGGAAAAATTTACGAAGGCGAATGGGTATGCGATTGGACGACTAAACCCGGCGCCGAAGTGGATGAGGTGATTACGCATTACTCATACAGTTATGCAACCCAAGTTGTTACGCTCGATGATGACGGAAATATAGATACCGTTTATGCGGCTCACGACGCCGGAAAAATTGTTAACCGTAATTTATTCGAAGGGCAAATCGAAGGCTCGATACACATGGGCTTGGGATATGCGCTATCGGAAGAAATTGAAATGGAGAGCGGACGTCCTAAATCTACGCGACTAAGAAAAATGGGCGTGTTAAGAGCAAAGGAAACACCTGAAATTAAAGTGATCGGTGTGGAAGTGGAAGATCCGCACGGACCTTACGGAGCGAAGGGCGTTGGCGAAATCGGTTTGGTGCCTACTGCGGCAGCTGTTGCCAATGCTTTCTATCAATATGATAAAACCCGTTACTATAAATTGCCGATAAAGACCAGAAAGAAGCATAAATGATCGGTATATTTCACTTAGTGTTGAAAATTTCTATTGAGTAAATTTACTCAGAGCATTGAGTAAAATTACTCAGTATTTAATTAATAGTTACTTTTATAAACAAATTCGTAGAGCGTATGGAAATAAAAAATTATATTCGACAAATCCCTAAAGCGGAACTTCATTTACATATAGAAGGAACTTTTGAACCTGAGTTAATGTTCGAAATTGCCGGAAGGAACGGTGTTAAATTAAAATATGATTCCGTTGAAGAATTAAAGACAGCGTATAAGTTTAACAACCTTCAAGATTTTCTTGATATTTATTACGCCGGTACAAGTTCTTTACAAAAGAAAAAAGATTTTTACGATTTAACCTGGGCATATCTGGAAAAAGCCAACGAACAAAACATAGTCCACACGGAAATAATGTTCGATCCCCAAGCGCATACAAGCAGGGGAATTTCTTTCTCGACAATCATCGAGGGTATTCACGAAGCTTTGGAAGACGCAAAGGAAAAATTCGGAGTAACTTCTAAATTAATAATGAGTTTCTTGCGTCACCTTGATGAAAAATCAGCGTTCGAAACTTTGGAAATGTCGAAAGATTATAAACAATGGATTACTGCGGTAGGGTTGGATTCTTCGGAAGTCGGGCATCCGCCGTCAAAATTCAAGAATGTATTCGAAAAAGCAAAGGAAGAAGGATTCCGCGTGGTTGCGCATGCGGGAGAAGAAGGTCCGCCCGAATATGTTTGGGAAGCGGTGAATTTGTTGGAAGTCGATCGTATCGATCACGGTAACCGTTCGCTGGAAGACGATAAACTTGTTGAAACTTTGGTGGAAAAGAAAATCCCGCTTACCGTTTGTCCGCTTTCGAATGTAAAACTGCGGAACGTTGACAAAATTGAAAATCACCCGATAAAAACAATGCTGAACAAAGGTTTGTTTGCTACCGTAAATTCGGATGATCCGGCATATTTCGGAGGATACGTTAACGAAAACTATATTGCCGTTACCGATGCGCTTAACCTTTCAGGAAATGATATTTTTACGTTAGCGAAAAATTCGATTGAAGCAAGTTTTCTGGAAGAGGAAAGAAAGCAAGAAATATTGCGTGATTTAAATGATTTTCGAAGCTAAACCATTAAATATCTTAAATACATAAATTATAAATTAATAACAAAGGAGGGCTTTATGCCTACTAATTATGCAAAAGCAAAATGGAGCGGTACCTTGAAAGAAGGTGAAGGGAAAATGAGCTTCACCGGTTTCGACGGACCGTTTAATTATAAATCGAGATTCGAAGACGGAACTGAAACCAATCCCGAAGAATTGATCGGCGCAGCACATGCCGGTTGCTATTCGATGTTTTTATCGGCTCTATTGTCGAAAGAGGGATTTACCGATATTTTGGTCGAAACGCAAGCCACTGTTGTTTTGGGTCAGGATGACGGGCCGAAAGTAACTTCGATTACATTGGATTGCGAAGCAAAAGTTCCGGGCTTGGATGAACAAAAATTCCAAGAACTTGCCACCGCCGCAAAAGAAAAATGTCCGATTTCCCGCTTACTTGCCTGCGGTACGGATGTATCGTTAAACGCAAAGCTGGTTTCGTAAATATATGTCCGAATTAAAATAAAATATTGCAGGGGACGAAAATCTTCGTCCCCTTCGTTTTTCCTTGTTGGAGAGGACCATTCCTCTCCAAGAGTTACCTGCTGTAGGATTCATATTTATCTGGAGAAGTTAAATATTTAATTTCTCTGCCGTCGAGGCCTATGCCTCGACGTGTTTAACGTTATGAATTATTCCCCCCGTGGAAAAGACCATCCCTTTCCACTTGTTATCGACTGTAAAATCTGTATCTCGCCGGAAAAAGTTAAAGATTTAATTATAACCTAACAATGCCAGGATGTGAACCTGGGCAACAACAGGAATTTACTAAAAAAATCCAAACCCCTCCAAACCTCCCCTTTCCCGCCTCGGCGGGCAAGCCCAAAGGGGAGGAGCTAAACTCCCTCCCTTTTGCAAAGGGAGGGAAGGGGTGGGTTTGAAAATGTCATTATCGAACTATCATATTCTGTTTTTATTCAACGATATAAAGAACCATTTCTCTCCACATAACTATATTATTAATTACACTTGTAATATTCGGTATATAAAATCTTAATAATGATCTTGCTCTTAATCTTGAGCACATGTTTGAAAGACGAGATTAAGATTATGATTAAGAGTAAGAAACTATATTTCCCTTGATGGAAAGGACCACTCCTTTCCACATGTTACAAGATCTGTAACTTACCGGAAAAAGTTAAAGATTTAATTACGCTCCCATATTGCCGAGGTGTTGACTGCAAAAACAGTGGATAGTATTTCCGGGATAAAGCGTGCCATGTCCCTACAGCTCTTGCAAAGAAAATGGTTCTGCTGTAATAGGAAATAGTAATGAAATAGAGTAGTATATTCAGCTTTTCAACACACGACAACCCCACGGATTTATCCGTGGGATAAGCAATAACTCCGTGAGCTAATGAATAAGCATAAAAAGATAAACCGGAACCGTTTCAACGGTTTTTATAACGAAAAAAATGTCGCATTCGGTTACTAAAATATGGTATTAGCCGCGGAAACCGATGAATCGGTTTTTTTCTTTGATGTTTGCATTTCTTAGCCCGCGACTGAAGTCGCGGGGTTCAATATTCAATAAGAAAAAGTTAAAGATTTAATTACGCTCCCATACTGCAGAGATGTGGACGTTAGCATCAGCGAAATTTTTAATTTCCGATTAGCATTGCAATTCGGGTTACATATAAATATTTTTGATGACAACATAACCGTCAAAAATTTTAGGATACATCATGAAAAAATTTATTACCCTTCTAATTATTTTACTTTTGGCTAGCACTTTTTCATCAAGCGCAAAAGATAAAAAAGCTGCTTCCGATTCTCTAAAAAATGTGGATTTAAGCGGACTAAAATTCCGTGGTATCGGTCCGGCAATAACCGGCGGAAGAATTGTTGCGATTGCCGTAAACCCCAAAAATCACAGCGAATATTACGTTGCCGCGGGTCACGGTTCCCTTTGGAAAACCACGAATAACGGAATTACTTTTACGCCGGTTTTCGATCATGAAAATTCTTATGCAATTGGCTCTGTGGCTGTCGATCCTTCAAATCCCAATATTGTTTGGGTCGGAACCGGTGAAAACAATAACCAGAACAATGTGATTTACGGAGACGGAATTTACAAAAGCGAAGACGGCGGGAAAAGCTGGAAAAATATGGGACTTAAAAATTCGGCTCATATCGGAGGTATTATTGTCGATCCACAAAACTCTAATATAGTTTATGCCGCGGCTTACGGCTCTTTGAGAAATAAGGGAGGCGACCGGGGAGTTTTCAAAACCACCGACGGCGGGAAGACATGGAAAAACGTTTTGCACATCAGCGATTACACAGGCGTTTACGAAATTCACATGGATCCGCGATATTCAAATATACTCTATGCTGTCGCGCATCAAAGAATGAGAAAATTATATACCGGTGTTTACGGCGGACCGGAAAGCGGAATTTACAGAAGTCTTGATTCCGGCAAAACCTGGGAGAAAATGAAATCCGGTTTACCAAGTGAAGCCGTAGGTAGAATCGGTCTTGCCATTTCTCCGGCAAACCCCGATGTTCTCTACGCAATTGTGGAAGCAACAAAGAAAGATAAGGGCGTTTACAAAAGCGTGGATCGCGGTGTCAGTTGGACAAAGCAAAGCAGTTACATTTCTTCCTATCCGTTTTATTTCCAAAAATTGTTTTGTGATCCTGCCGATGTTAACACTGTTTACAGCATGGATGTGTTTTTGCAAGTAAGTAAAGACGGCGGAAAAACATGGAAAAATCTTGGGGAGAAACACAAACACGTCGATAATCATTATTTGTGGATTGATCCCGATAATAACAAACACATGCTTGCCGGATGCGACGGCGGATTGTACGAAACTTACGATCAAGGGAAAAACTGGGATTTTAAAAACAATATACCTATTGCCGAAATTTATAAAGTTACGGTTGATAACTCCCAACCGTTTTATTATGTATACGCCGGAACCCAAGACAACAACAGTTTCGGAGGTCCTTCAAGAACAATAAGTTCCGGTGGAATTACTAATCAAGATTGGTTTTTTACGTGGAGCGGCGACGGATTTGAAACGCAAGTCGATTGGAAAAATCCCGAAATAATATTTGCACAATCGCAATACGGCGGACTCGCACGGTTCAACAGAAAAACAATGGAAAAATTTTACATCCGCCCGATTGACTTTGGTGAATACGGATACCGCTTCGATTGGGATTCGCCTTTGCTGATCTCACAATTCGATAATAAACGATTGTATTTCGGCGCCAATGTGTTATTGCGGACGGACGATCAGGGAAACTCATGGAAGGAAATTAGTCCCGATTTAACCCGCGGAGTTCCTAAGGAAATGCAAAAATTGATGGGCAGAAGCTGGAGCATAGACGAGCTCGTTAGAAAAGGTTCTATGGCGCAACTATCTACAATAGCGGAATCACCGCTTGACGAAAACGTTTTGTATACCGGTTCGGGCGACGGTTTGATTCATTACACAAAGGACGGCGGAAAGACTTGGAAGAAAGCAAAGAAAATTCCGGGTCTTCCGAAGTATGCGCGAATACACCAAATTATTGCATCCCGTTTCGATAAACAGACCGCTTATGCTGCCTGCCATAATTTTGTTGGGGGTGATTACAAACCATATCTTTACAAAACCACAAACGGCGGACGTACTTGGTTTTCCATTAACGGAAACTTACCTGAAAAAGGAAGTACATACACAATTGCTGAAGACCATGAAAAACCGGATTTGCTTTTTGTCGGCACTCAGTTTGGAGTTTACTTTACAGTTGACGGTGGTAAAGAATGGATTAAATTGAAAAACGGAATTCCAAACGCTTCCGTGATGGATTTGGAAATTCAACGAAGGGAAAACGATTTGGTCGTTTCAACGTTCGGCCGCGGTATTTATATTCTGGACGATTATTCGCCATTGCGGTACTTATCGGAAGACCTTTTGAAGAAAGATGCGTTTATTTTTCCGGTTAAGGATGCATTGATGTTTATCGAATCGACGCCGTTCGGATTCGGCGGTACGGGTTTTATGGGCGCAAGTTTTTTCTCGGCTCCGAACCCTAAAGTTGGTGCGGTGTTTACATATTATCTTAAAGACGAATTGAAAACACTTAAGGAAAAGCGGAGGGAAAAGGAAAAAGAAAAACAAAAGAAAGGAGAAGATATAAAGTATCCTTCATACGATGAATTGAAAAAAGAAATGGAAGAACCCGAACCGTTTGTTCTTTTTACGGTTTCGGATAGCGAGGGAAATACCATAAGAAAGCTGAAAACAAAAGCCCAAAAAGGAATTAACAGAATCGTTTGGGATTTCCGCTACGATAAATTTACGCCTGTTGAACTGAACGAGAAAAAGTCTGATGTGCCTTGGGATGAACCCGATCAAGGATATATGGTTGTCCCGGGTTCGTATTTCGTGTCGATGAGTAAATTTGAAAACGGGAAGTTCACGGAGTTGGTTCCTCCTCAAAAATTCGTTTGCAAATTACTTTACGAAGATAAATTATCTAAGAAAGATAAAACCGAATTAAAAAACTTTAATAGAAAAGTGGCTAAACTTACCGTTTCGGTAACCGGCGCCGATGAATACAGAAAAGAACTTGAGAGAAAAATCTCTTATCTAAAAAAAGCCGTGTTGGTTGCTGCGGATGTTCCGGTGGTAACATTGAACGATTTGATTAAAGTCGAGCTTAAATTGAAAGAACTTAACAGAAAATTGAACGGCGATAATTTGAGAAGAAGATACGAAGGGGCAGTTCCGACTTCAGTAAAACAGCGTGTTGAAATAATTACATCCGCATTGTGGAGTACTACGGAAAAACCAACGTATATGCTGAAAAAATCGTACAAAACTGCGAACGATAAGTTAGGTGAAATTCTATCCTCTCTTAAATCGGTTGACGCGGAAATTAAAAATATGGAAAGTTTACTCAATAAATACAATGCTCCGTATACTCCGGGACGTATTCTGGAATGGGAGCGAAATTAATACAATAGCTAATTAAAAAATTTGTCTAAATGCCGGAAGAAAAATTCCAAATTAATTTAACTTAAAAATCTTCCGGCAAGTTATATTCTGTTTTTTTTACCAAAAGCGCCGCTCTAACAATCCAAATGTTGACATTCATCACTATTTAGAGTTAAACTAATTTACAATCACTGGAAAAAATATTATTTTAGAGGCTAAAAAAATAGAGGTAAAGATATGTATAAAATCCTTATTGCGATGTTTTCAGTCACTATAATATTTGCTATTCCCTCCAATACACAAGCTCAGTTTTGGGAAAAATTAAAAAAACATGTAGAAAAGAAAGTTGAAAGGGAAGTCGAAAACAGAACAAATAAGAAAGCCGACCAAGCAGTGGATAAAGTTTTTGACTCTGCAGAAAAAAGCGTGGAAGATGCAGTAACGGGAAAAAGCGAGAACAAAAAAGCGGAATCGAATAGCAAAGAAAACAATCAAGATAGTAAGAGTTCAAAAAAGAATAATGCCGGTGAGGAAGAAGTTGTAAATAGTGAAAGTGAGGGGGAAACAAAAATTATTTGGTCGAAATACGATTTTGTACCGGGTGACCAAGTTATATTTGAAGATGGGCCAAGCACAGATGAAGAAAACGGAGAATTTCCAAGTCGTTGGGATTTATATGATGGCAGTTCTGAAATTGCAGAGTTTAATGGTGAACCCGTGATAATGTTTCTCGAAGGCGGAACAATTGTGCCATATATAAAAAAATCAAATGAAGACTATTTGCCAGATGTTTTTACGGTTGAGTTTGACGCTTACTTTAAGCCGGGCGCACATTATCAAAGATATTGGCTTTTATTATATGATATAAAAAATCAATCCGGAAGCGTAAAAAACAGATTACAAATTTATGTAAACGGTTTTGATTTTGGTAAATCAAGCAGATCATATCCCGGTACGGAAGATTATGGCTGGGGTGTTAATCCCAAAGGTGGATGGAGACACATATCCGTTGCTTATACGAAAGGTAAATTTAAAGCCTACATGGACGATACAAGATTGATTAATATCCCTCATTTAGATGGTAACCCAAGCGGAATTTCCATAGAAGCTGAAAATAAAGACCAAATGTTTATCAAAAATATACGTATTGCCAAAGGAGGCGTTAAATATTATGACCGTGTATTAACTGACGGAAAAATTGTTGTTAACGGAATTCGATTTGACATTGATAAAGCAACCTTAAAACCGGAAAGTATGGGTCCGATTAATAAAATTTATAAACTAATGAAGAAAAGACCCGCCTTAAAATTTAGTATTGAGGGGCATACGGACAGTGATGGAGACGAAAATCATAATTTGGAACTCTCGAAACAAAGAGCAAAAACGGTTATGGATAAACTTATATCTATGGGTATTTCCCCCGATCGATTAAAATACACAGGTTTTGGAGAAACTAAACCGATTGATTCAAATGCTACTCCTGAAGGCAAAGCGAATAACAGAAGAGTAGAGTTTGTAAAATTTTAAGGTTAATAATTCAAACAAATTTAAGTGGGGAACAGCTATGGTTGTTCCCTGTATTTATCTTTCCTTCTCATTCCGAAGATTATTTGCACTGCCGTTGAGGCCCATGCCTCGACGTTTTTAACATAAATTTTTTATTTCAGTAGAGATCGGTGTTTTGACATTCAATGATTGAGAATATCATTTCTCTCTAAAAGATACCATGGTGGAGAGGACCATTCCTCTCCACAGATCACCGGCTCCTTAAGTTATATTTTATCTGAAAATGTTAAAGATTTAATTATAATCTAACAATGCCAAGATGTGTATCTTGGCATCAAGGAAAGATTATTGCCTCAAAATTTCGTATTTTATTTTAACATTTAAGGTGAAGTATGAATATAACAATAATCGGAGCTACGAAAGGAATCGGGAAAGAAGTATTGAAGCAATCGTTGCAAGCGGTTCACAACGTTACGGTTCTTGCGCGCAATCCGGAAAAGATTGATATAAAAGAAGAAAATCTTACAGTTGTAAAAGGTGATTTTTTAGATTATGATTCGGTTGCTCAATCCGTAAAAAATGCGGATACGGTTGTTGTTAGTGTTGGGGCAATGCCCACGAGAAAACCGGTAAATTTATTTTCCGAAGGAACCAAACATTTGCTTGAAGCGGTAAAGCAAGGGAATATACACCCGTTAATTATTGCGGTTACAGGTATCGGTGCGGGCGATAGTAAAGGGCACGGCGGATTTTTCTATGATAAAATTTTTAAACCGCTTTTGCTTAAAACCATGTACGAAGATAAAGACAAGCAAGAGCAAATACTGATGAACGGATACGACAATTGGGTTATCGTACGACCCGGAATGTTAACGAACGGAAAGTTAACCGGAAAGTACAGGGCTTTAACGAATCTGGAAGGAATAAACGGCGGCAAAATTTCACGGGCGGATGTTGCGCATTTTATATTGGAGCAAGCCGCAAACCCGACATATTTAAAACAAACGCCGTTGTTAATTTATTAATGTTTGTAGGGAACAACCATGGTTGTTCCCTACGTTAAGTTTTGATAATCTTCAATTTTATCAATATCATTATATTGCTACCACCGTCCACACGGGTGTAGAATTAAATTCCAAATGACAAATGACAATTTCCAAATGACATATAACAAATTCGAGTTTATATTTTATATTGTTCACGCCGATGGCGTTTGCGGAAAGAAATGGAGAATTCTTCTTAGATCCCGAAATAAATTCGGGATGACAGGTTCTTAGGACTGTTATTTTATTTATAGCATGTCATACTGTCCCGAATGCTTTCGGGATCTGCATCTTATTTTAACAACGGGTTCTTTTTAGATCCCGAAACGAGTTCGGAATGACAGGTTCTTCTTACTGTCATGCTGTTCGCCATAGGCGAATCATTTCAGCATCTGATTGTTCTTTTTGCATTCCGAAACAATCCGCCGTAGGTGGATAGGATGACAGTTTACAATTAATCTGCCAAGGTCGGTCGGAATTACGATTTTTGAACTTAAAAACAACATTTACGTTAGATTTTTATAATCTTCAATTCTGTCAATATCATCAAATATTTCTTTGTATTCGCACTCCCAATATTTTTTATTAATTCCGTCGTGCGATATTTCCCTTAAATTTGAATCATCGGGCGACACACTTACTTTTTCAATTACTTTTTTGTCGAACAAAACCGGGTGACCCTTCCGCTTTCCCGATACCGGTTGAATCCAATCGTATCCGTTTTCAATTTGATTAATAAAATCAAAATAAAACCGGAGCGGAAGAGTAGGTTGATCGACGAACTGATACAAAACCCAATCTGTGCCGGAACAATTTAACAATCCGGTTTTTAATGATGTGAACATTCCGGCTTTGTAATTCGCGTTATGTACAATCCGGATTTTCTTCAACTCCGCGGGTTTCATTCTTTCTTTTAAATACTTATCGATCTTGGCAGAGTTAAATCCCGTTACGACAATTACCTTTTCGCAAACAGTGCAGAGTTTTCCGGCAATGTTTTCAACAAAACTTTTTCCTTCATATTCCAATAGCGGTTTGAACTTTCCCATTCTTCCGGAAAGTCCGGCGCTAATAAGTAAACCGTATATCTTCAATTTTCCCACGGATTAAAATTAGTATATCATATTGTTTTTTCCATTACTAAATTTACGCAATATGTTTAGAAAAAATCCGGAGAAACAATGAAACGATTATTTGTAATATTTTTTCTGATTGCCATCCCGTTTTTTGCACAAGGAAATAAACGGCCGGTAACAATTGAAGATTTATATAAAACATCTTATGTAGGCTCCCAGCAAATTTCCCACGACGGTAAAAGGGTTGTGTTTACAGTTACAAAAAATAATTTACGGGAATCGAAAAGCAATACTGATATTTATATTGTTAACGTTGACGGAAGCGGCTTAAAGCAATTAACAAATAACGAAGCTGCTGATTACAATCCGCTTTGGAGCAAAGACGATAAATCGGTTTATTTTGTTTCCACAAGAAACGGTAAACCGCAATTGTTTGAACTGCCGTTGGACGGAGGCGAAGCAAAACAAATTACAAATTGTAAATTCGGGATTTCTTCGCCTAAACTTTCCGCAGACGGAAGTAAAATTATTTTTCAAGCCAAAGTATTTCCCGAGTGTGGAACGGATTACGAATGTAACAAAAGGAATCTCGACGGAATGTTAAACGGACCTGTTCAAGCTCACCTTGCCGACAGTTTGTTCGTAAGGCATTGGACGGAATACAACGACGGGCAATATACTCATGTGTTTTATTTAAATTTAAAAGATACTTCGCTTACCGATTTAACTCCCGGATTTTACAATTCGCCTACGTTTTCCGCCGGCGGAAGCGATCATTACGAATTTTCTCCGGATTATTCGGAAGTGGCATTCGATTCGAAGCGTGTGGAAAATCCGGAGAGCTCAACAAATTCGGATGTTTGGACGGTTTCACTAAACGGTGAAAATCTGAAAAACATTACCGCGGAAAACAAAGGATACGACGGCGATCCGGTTTATTCGCCCGACGGAAAATATATCGCTTACAAAACACAAGCGACAGACGGTTACGAATCGGATATGTTTAATCTGGCGATATACAACCGTAAAACCGGGGAAAGAAAAATATTAACGGAAGCTTTCGATAATTGGGTGAACGGTTTCGCGTGGAGCGGGGATTCGAAATTTATTTACTTCACCGCATTCGAGCGCGGTTACATGCCGTTGTTCAAGATTAATATCGAAACGTTAAAAATAGAAAAGCTTATACCACGCAAAGTGATTGCGTCGTTTAAGATTTCACTGGACGAAAAGTTCGCGATTGTATCTTATTCGCAAATCGATAAACCTTACGAACTTGCGCGGTTTGATTTCAACACGGAAGAGTTTAAGGATATAACGAATATTAATCGGAAAATCCTGGATGAAGTCGATTTCCGTCCCGTAGAACAACTATGGATAAAAGGCGCAGACGGCGTTCCCGTTCACACTTTCTTGATCAAGCCACATAATTTCGATCCGGATAAAAAATATCCGCTTATAATTAATGTTCACGGCGGACCGCAATACCAATGGATGGATTCTTTCCGGTTCGATTGGCAAGTATATCCTGCGGCAGGTTATGTTTTGGCTTTCCCCAATCCGCACGGATCAATCGGTTACGGTCAAGATTATACCGCCGCAATTTCACGCGATTGGGACGGTAAAGTTTTTACCGATGTAATAAAAGTTACCGATTCGCTTGCAAAATTAAGTTACGTCGACAGCACACGAATGGGAGCAATGGGCTGGTCGTACGGCGGATATTTTATGAATCTGCTTCAAGCCAAAACCCGCAGGTTTAAATGTTTGGCTTCTATGATGGGAATTTACGATCTGGCCGAGTTTGCGGAAGAAACGGAAGAGCTTTGGTTTTCCAATTGGGATTTGGGAAAAGATTACGAATCGAAATCACCGAGTAAGCATGTTGATAATTTTCAAACTCCCACGTTAATCATCACAGGTGAGAAGGATTACAGAATTCCATACACACAAAGCATCCGGTATTTTACCAATTTGCAATTGAAAGGAATCAATTCAAGATTGATAATTTTCAAGAACGACGGGCATTGGCCGAGTTTCTTAAGGTCGATGCCGCTTTATTACAATGCTCATCTCGAATGGTTCCACAAATATTTGGGCGGGAAACCTGCTCCGTGGGACAGTAAAAAGATGGTAAGAAATTTACAGTATCAGTAAACCGTATGGAACAACGATCGTTTTATAGAAGGAGAGGACCACTCTTCTCCTTCAGATATCTGTCCCAAGATTAATATCATACCGGAAAAATTTTAATATTTAATTTCTAGGGTGGAAAGGACCATTCCTTTCCATCGGTTGGAAACCGCAATATCCATATCATTTCATTGAAGGAGAGTACCACTCCTCTCCTTCGGATACCTGTCCCAAGATTAATATCATACTGGAAAAAATTTAATATTTAATTATATCTTTATAATGCCATGGTGTGGACCTTGGCATCCATGGGAACGTCCTAACCACAAATTCGTATGGGACGCAAAATTTACGTCCCATACCATTTCACTGCCGTCGAGGTCCACACCTCGACGTGTCTAATGTTATAAATTATTTAGTACAGTCGGAACTAACGTTTTAACCCTAGTGAAAAAGACCATTCCTCTCCACTAAAATAGTTTAATATTTAATTACGTCCCCATACTGCCGGGGTGTGCCCACAGGCAACAACGGGAAATTTACTAAGGAAATTCTAACCCCTCCTAACCTCCCATTTGGGAAAGGGGAGGAACTAAACTCCCTCCCTTTTGCAAAGGGAGGGAAGGGGTGGGTTTGAAAATATAAATATCGAACTATAACCATCTGTCTTTTCAATGCCGGAAATAACCATTCCTTTCCACTAATTACCAGTGGAAAAGTTGGGAAAATACAAATGATCCTTGCAAGTTATTAAATAAGTACGTATATTAGTACGTAAAAAATAACTTATAGGTGTGAAATGATTGCGGCTAATTTTACGGAATTCCGTACGAAATTAAAAAAGTATCTTGATGCTGTGGAAGAGAATAACGAGATATTGGTGATTAAAAGAAAAAGCGGCAAAGGAGCGGTGATGATTTCTTTGGACGAATACAATTCGATCATGGAAACCGTTCATTTACTAAGTTCAAAAGCAAATGCCGATAGATTGTTTGAGTCCATGCGTCAAATGAAAGAAGGAAAAGTAGTAAAAAGGCGTTCATTGAAATAAATATGAAAATAGTTTTTTCAAAAATTGCCTGGGAAGATTATGTCTCGTGGCAAAAAGATGATAAAAAGGTAGTAAAAAAGATAAATGAGTTAATAAAAGATATTGAACGCAATCCTTTCAAAGGTAAAGGCAAACCCGAAGCGTTGAGATTTGATTTGGCGGGATTATGGTCAAGAAGAATAACCCGCGAACACAGGTTGGTCTATAAAGCGGTTGGTGACGAAATATTAATTTACAGCTGCAGATATCATTATTAATAACCCTAATGGAAAGGACCATTCCTTTCCACCGGTTGGAAACCACAATATCAATATCATTTTATTGAAGGAGAGTACCACTCCTCTCCTTCGGATACCTATCACAAGATTAATATCATACCAGAAAAAATTTAATATTTAATTACATCTTTACAATGCCGAGGTGTGGAGAGGCTGTCTCAAAACTCAAATAATTTAAATATATTTGATAAAGAAAAAAGAGGATAAAAATGGAACTAACACCTGATTATAGTAAGACCTATATATTACCACCGACAGTAGAAGACTGGATAGCTGAGAATCATCCGGCAAGATTTATAAGAGAATTTGTAGATGCAATCAATTTAGAGGACTATGGTTTTAAGGGAAGGAAAAGCGAAGACGGGAGACCGAATTATTCAAATAATATGATGCTAAAGATATGGTTGTATAGTTATTATGAAAAGATATACAGTAGTCGTCAAATAGAAAGAGCTTGTAGAAACCAACTGCCGTATATTTGGCTGACGACAATGCATTATCCGGATCATAATACAATATGGCGATTTTTTAAGAAGCATAAGGGAAAGTTAAAGAAAATATTTAAGCATACAGTAAAAGTAGCGGTACTAAACGATATGGTGGGATTTGTAGTACAAGCGGTAGATGGGACAAAAATAAAAGCGGATGTATCGAAAGAAAAACTTTTATATGGGCCGGGTTTGACAGAATTATTATCCATAGTAGATAAATCGATAGAAAAAGCCAATAAAGAGATAGAGCAGCAAGAAAAAAGAGATAAAGGGAAACCGAATGATAAGTTGCCAAAGCAACTCTACGGGAAGAAAAAACTACAGAGTTTAATAAAGAAAGGAGTTGAGGAATTAAGAAGAGAAGAAAAGCAACAGTTAAAGGAGAATTTGGAAGAAGGGATAAAAACTCTAAAAGAAAAAGGACGTATAAAAATAAATACGACCGATAAAGACTGTCGAATGATAAAAGCCAAGGGGAGAAAGGATTTTTACTATAATGCCCAAAGTTTAGTTGATTCAAAAAAAACAAATAATAGTAGCCTCCATAGCTACAAATGAAGAGACTGATAATCATCTTATAACAAAAATGATAGACGAAGGAAAAGAAAATAGTGGTAAAGTAGCAAATGTTACCTTAGGGGATGCTGGATATTTTTCGGGTGAAGAAATATCAAAAGCAGAAACAAAGGGATACACGATTTTAGTTAATGAACCTCCAAAGATATCAAAAAAGGCAGAAGGCTTTAGGAAAGAAGATTTTGAGTATAACAAAGATAAAGATATCTATGTTTGTCCGTCAAACAGAGAGTTAGAATTTAGACATAAAATAAAAAAAAGGAATAAGAATAGGTTAATAAAAGTATATAGATGTAAAGAGCATAAAACTTGTAGCAACAGAGCATTATGTAGTAGTAATAAAACTGGGAGAAGAATAGAAAGATACGAATTTGAAGAATCGTTGGAAAACCAGCGTGCTAAACAAAAATTAAAAGAGAATAAAAAACTGCTGAAAAAACGTGCACAAATAGTAGAGGCGGTATTTGGTTGGATAAAGCATAATGGGAATTTTACCAGATGGCATTACTGTTGTTTAGAATCAGTAGAAGCCCAATGGTTGTTGTTGTGCAGCTCAATTAAATTACGAAAACTTTACAGAGTATGGGACGTAAAAGGGCTGGTTTATAGCAACTAAAACCGCTTTTTTGTTTTACACGGTTTATTTGACTAAATCCAAATTTTTTATAATAATATTGACAGCCAGGCTTATAAAACCCGTGAACAATAAATTTATAGGCTGGTTTTGAGACAGCCTCTCGATACCCCGGCAAGCGTAATGTTACGGTATTAGTTGCGTGTGATTGTTTTTTATTTACAGGCATTGCGATTTCCCGAGTGAGAATGTTATAGATTTTGAGGGTAACGAACCCCTCCTCAGTCCTCCCCTTTGCCAA